>JABLTL010100108.1_pt1 | contig 83775 bp, 76 predicted proteins | sample 7160151 | NCBI WGS metagenome assembly JABLTL01 (sample SAMN14651223, study PRJNA627086) | human gut metagenome | isolation source: feces | host: Homo sapiens | reverse complement strand
TTGTTAAATTTCTCATACACTTTTTTCTTTACGTATTCTGTAAGTTCTATAACGTCTTTTGCAGTTGCATTTCCGATGTTTACCACAAAGCCCGCATGCTTTTCCGACACCTGTGCCCCTCCAACTGTGTAGCCTTTTAGCCCACATTGATCTATTAATTGTGCAGTTATAAAGTCTTCTCCTCTTTTGAATGTACTTCCTGCACTTGGCTTATCTATTGGCTGTTTTTCTCTTCTGTTATCAAGATTTTGGCATAGTTTTTCTTCAATCTCATCTTTATCACCCGTTTGAAATCTTAGAGTTGTATCTATTATTACAGCATTTTTATTTGAGAATATACTGTGTCTATAACCGAAACTCATGCTCTGCATTATTAATCTCTTTTATTTCTATCTTGTCGCTATCCAAATCTATATACCTTGTACTTACAACTATGTTTTTCATCTCGCTACCATAAGCACCAGCATTCATCTTCACAGCTCCCCCAAGTGTTCCCGGAATGCCTGATGCAAATTCAAAACCAGCAAGACTATGGTCTAATAGAATCCTTGCAACTTTTGCATTTAATAACCCACTGTCTAATCTTATAGTTGTTTTATCAATAAAATCATATGTACTAGTACATATCTTCGCCACAACTCCTCTAATTCCTTCGTCTTTTACTAAAATATTGCTACCATTTCCTATAAATTTTAATGGCACTCCTATTTTTCGTGTTGTTTCGATTGTTTTCTCAATTTGTTCTACACTCTTCAATTTAACGAATATATCTGCATTTCCGCCTATTTTAAAAGTAGTATGCTTACTCATTGGTTCATTTAAGTAAATATCGTCTTTTGGTATAAAAGTTTTTAATACATCATATGTTTCTGTTATTTTTTCATGGTTCATTATAACTCACCTCTACTATAGATATATTCCTATTTTTTAAATTTATTTATTACTGGTTCTGCTATTTTCTTTAAGAAGCTCATATTTGTAAATATACAGTATGCAAGCACTATTATAAACATTATTATGTTTGCTATTAAATTGTTTTTATAATATGTGATTAGCGTTACAACTAGCAATATCCAGAACACATAGTTAAATTTTTCTTTTAAAACTATGTACTCTTTTAATTTATATCTTCTGTATACAAATACAATCAAATTCGAAATTAATGTTGAAAACGATGCTGCATATATTCCGAACTTTGGTATGAATATTATGTTTATTACTATGTTGATAATCGCTGCCGCAACTGTTGTTGAGCCCATTATCTTAGTATTTTTATATGCTGTAAATATTCCACCATAGAAGTTTGACATATTTGTGTAATAAATTGATATTACAAGTATTGGAATGTATTTGTATGCATCATTATAGCTTGCGTCCACAAACAAAGAAAATACGAAGGGCATTATTGCAATTAGTCCTAATACGATTGCCTTTAAAAAGAATTTTATATCTTTATAAATACTGTTATAATATTTTACTTTGTTATCATCTTTTAATATTTTTGCAGCAGACTCTTTCCATGCAGTAGAAAAAAATCCATAACATGTATAAATTATATTTGGAAATTTATTTGCAATAGAATAAATTCCGTTTGCTTCTGTACCACTCATTGCTGTAAGCATAAGTCTATCTGACAAGCTTATGATTATCCAAGATAAATTGTTTGGTACAAGTGGTACTGAATATCTAAGCATTTCTCTTAAAGTAGACTTGTAAAAATCTTTTCTACTTACGAACTGTGGTAAATGTAATTTTAACAAGATTATTATTGCTGTTGCACTGTTTGCAACCGTATTTGCCCATAAAAGTCCACTGACACCAAGCTTTAAGCTTACTATGAATATTATGTTTAATACGATTGTAGAAGCTCCCAATATAAAGTTTGAGAAGGAATATAATTTTATCTTTCCAGTTCCTCTAGCCAATGCATTGCTCAATCCCAGTAAAATATTTGAAATTATAAACAATATAAATACAAATGCATATTCATAATGCATTACACCCATTATAATTCCAGCAATGGCAGTAAATATAACAGTTCCAACTAGTGTATACGCAATTGTAGCCGTTATAACTCTTTTTTTACTCTTTAAGTCATTAGCATCGATTAAGAATCTAAACATAGACTCTTCCATAAGCAATGTTATTATTGGCAACAAAAATGTTGATAAAGTTACCAAAAAGTCATATGTTCCATACTCTGCTGGGCTTAATTTTGATGTATATAGAGGCAAAAGCAAGAAAGACACAACTTGTGTGCTTAGCTTGCCTATTGCTATTATTATAGTGTTAACTAATAATTGTTTCTTTTGATTCATTTTGCACTTCCAATTTATAAATTTTCCTTTAATATTTTATCATACAATCGGTGTATGTCAAGAATTCAGCTTCTTTATTTTCCAAGGTTTTATGTTTAGCATAACGCTTGCAACCGGTATTAATGCTACTATATAAGGAATTATGTACCTAGATTTTGCCTCCCATAATATATGGAAACAAAATCCTCCTAAGAATATTGTTACCAAGAATATTAGTTCTATTGTTAAATTTTTTCTATTTTGAATCAGTACTATTATCGCCAATGTAAAAGTTAGTATTATCCAAGCTTTTTGATAGAATGTTAAAGGACTCTTTATCCAGCTTAGATTACTCTCTTCTGTTATTCCATTGTTAAATATTGCAGAATACGTACTTTCTGCCCAAGTAGTCGTAAGCTTTTGTCTGTAAAAATCTACTGTATAAGTAGGGTGCTTTGCAAAATATTCTAATCTGTCCTTTATCTTTTCTTTGTATTCATCAGAAATATTCTCACCTGTTTTCAAGCTTCTTAATGCAGGTTCTGCAATCGATTCATTATACCATCCATTTGCTCTAGGTCCCTCTTCCATAGCCATTAAAATATAACTAATACTTGGATATGTTTTGCCTTTTTCTAGGTTGTATTTACTAAAATAATATGTTTTTACAAGTGATGATGGTACAAATGTTAATACTAAAAACATTGCAATTACAGCAACATTTATCAATTTCTCTTTTACTTCTTTTGCTTTAAAGTCTTTGAATATATTTAATACCAAATAAATTACAGTTGCAATTACAAATATTAGAGTATTCATTCTCATCAAATATGCTATCATTGTAAGAATTGAAGCAAAAACTCCATATCTAACCTGCTTTGTATCTGTGAATTTCATCATAAAATATACAGAAAATAAACTTAACGCAAGTGCTGGAATATCCCCATACATAAATGTTGCAAGCATTGGTATTGTAAAGAATGTTAGAATTAATATAAACATTCTCGTATTATTCATTTTATAATTTTTCGATAATTGTTTTGTTATTTTATATAATGCCAAAATAATTAACAAATTAAAGAATACATTAAATATTCTTGGTAAAATTATCAGGTCACAATGTAATATACTAAATAACATGTTATAAACAAAAGCCAACGTAATTTGGTGTGGATATGCTTGCATGTATTGAATTAGTGGTATTCCCGCATATGTCAAATTTGGTAAGTATCTATCTGGATCATTCTCGTAATATGTTTGTGCCAAATTTAAAACGTGTATAGAATCCGCTACTATTCCTGGTCTTACGAAAATTAGCCACACTACATTAAAAATCAAATATAAAACAATAGCAATTGCTACAATCCATTTGCGCAATTTGCGTTTTTTCTCTTCATTTATTCCATTATATAAATGTTTATTTATTACTTCAGTCATAAAATAAATTAAAATTGCCGTTATAATAAGTCCTATTATATAAATAAAGCTGTTAAAATTGATTGAGATTTGCTCTCCAGAATTCATGTCCGCCGTATAAACTACATTTGAAATTACTACTATTGCTAGTGCGATTATTCCTAAAATTTGAATTAATTTTTTCACGATATTCTCCCTTGTTTGTTTTTTATATTTATATCAAAATATGGGGAATTTTTCAATAGTTTTTAAGAACTCTTTACAGAATAAAAAAACACCCTGTCTCAAGTTGCATTGCAACAAGAGACAGGGCTTTCATGAGCTTAACAGTCTTTTACTGGTGCATTACTCAGCCAAAAGCTGAGCTTGCATTGCTGACAAACACCCCAGTCATAACCTTTACACCCAGAACAGCCTCTATCCCGGAATGTCACTTCGTAGAACTCGAAGTGAGCCCCTTCAGGAAGAGTGGTGGCCCCTTCAGGGAGCCGTTCACCCACCAGCTGTGCCAGATAGAGTACATCCGACTCATCAAGCCGCAGTGTTGCTCGATTAGGCTTCACCTCGAAGCCCAAAATGCCAGTCAATACACGAGCAGTGTCCTCGTGTCCAACTGCCGATTCGGCGCACTCAGGGATCATATCTGGAGTTATCTTTTTTCTCCGGATAAAGGTGGTTTCGTTGTCCGGAATCATGTTGCCAATGCTAAATGCGTTCACAATAATTTTTCTGTTCATACTCTCTCCTTTCTCGTGCCTCTCAATTCGGAGGACTTACCGAGTTTCACAAAAAAAATTTTCGGACTATTTATATTATACCATACTTTACATAAAATGTCAAATATTATAGAATATGTTATGAAAATCGCCAAGCCACATCGAAAATTTAATTTTCCAAACTAATTTCTATTACTCCGTTTCGATTTCCTCAAAAATAAAAAAAATTAAAGTTTAAAAAACTCTAATTTTTTACTTTATGGAGCAGATGATGGGAATCGTCGAGCCGCGTCGGGAAATTAGTCCTCAGGACTAATTTCTGCTCCTCCTTTTCGATTCCCTTATAAAAAGAAAAAAATTAAAGTTATATAAAACTCCAATTTCTCTTTTCATTCTGGAGCAGATGATGGGAATCGAACCCACACTATTGCCTTGGGAAGGCAAAGTTCTACCACTAAACTACATCTGCATTTTTCATGTCTATATTTTATCACTTTAATAAATTTTTGCAAGTATTTTTTATTTAAACATACAAATTTACCATTATACACCGTTTTTATTTGCAGCGCTTTACATTTTATGTAAAGTGTGGTATACTAAAGGTTGCAAACGTTATTGTTTTAAGAAGTTTGCTCCGTATGAATACACTCACAAAGACCAAGGAGGTCAAAAAAATGACAAAATTCAAAACGTCTGCAAAAGCAGACATTTGCCCCGAACAGGAAATTATGGGATTCATTCAGAATTTCCCTGAAGAAGTCGCAGACAATGCGGCTAAAGTTATTGAAGTGTTAGGAAAACGTGCACGCTATATGCGGTACGCACCTAACGAGGTTCACGAGGGCGGTTGCTATATCAGCGCTGTTCTGCTAAGTACCGGGGATCTCGGTATGGATCTCGCTCTCCTTCTGAAAAGGATGGTATCCAACGTGCCTATCCACGACACCGGTCGTGTGATATTGGTACACGACATGGAAAAAACTTCCCAGATTCCTTATGTAGAGAAAGTTGACAACTGCAACAGCTATTCTCTCAAAAAGGATGCTGACAAGGGCATCCACCTCCTGCAGGACGACAATTATGTCGTCTGGCTGCGGAGCAACCTTCTATTCACGGAGATGTATATCTCCGCGAAAGAAATGACCAAGTAAACTAGACTTTGGCCACACAAGAGTGCAACTGTGTAATGCAGTTGCACTCTTTGTTATTATAATTCTATCAAAAAAACACCACCAAGATTTTATTCTTAGTGGTGCAAGATATTGGAGCAGGTAGCGGGAATCGAACCCGCATAGCCAGCTTGGAAGGCTGGAATTCTACCATTGAACTACACCTGCATTTTTGTGTATTTCCTAACGACAGTTATTATAATATCATAGGTTATTATTTTTGTCAATACAAATTTTAAATTTTTTCAAAAAATTTTTTTATAAAATTTTCACTAGTAATTTAATATTTATAAACAAATTTAGATTTTCGCCCAAAATCCCCCGTCCCTATTGGGCGAAAAATTTTGAGCAAATTCTAAAATATTTTTATGCTCTTGGATGAGCTTTTTTGTATTCATTTTTTATTCCTGGGTCTTGGAATTGCATGTATACTTGTGTTGATGATATGTCTGAATGTCCAAGCATTGTTTGTATTGCTTTTAGGTCTGCACCATTTTGTAATAAGTGTGTTGCAAAAGAGTGTCTTAATACGTGTGGCGTTATGTCTTTTTCTATGTGAGCTTGTTCTTTATAATATTTTACTATTTTCCAGAAGCCTTGTCTTGTAAGTCTTGTTCCGTTTACGTTAACGAATAATGCTTCTTCGCTTTCATCTCTTATTAAGTATGGTCTTGCATCGTCTATGTATTCTTTTAATGCTTTCATTGACATTGAACCTAAAGGAATGTTTCTAGATTTGCTTCTTCCTCTGCAAACTACATATCCTTCGTCTAATTTAACATCGTCTATGTCTAGAGAAATCATCTCTGTAACTCTCATACCTGTTGCATAGGCAAATTCAAGCATTGCCTTGTCTCTAGTACCTTTTAAGTCTACATCTTTTGGCTGGTCTAATAATAATTCAACTTCTTTTGATGTTAATATGTTTGGTGTTCTTTTGTTTATTTTTGGAGACTCAATCGTCATTGTTGGGTCTTTCTTTATTTTTTTAACTCTTATTAAATATTGATAGAATGATCTTATTGAAGCTAAGCTTCTTGAAATTGTAGATTCTTTTTTGTTTTCTTCTCTTAAATATTCCATATATTCCAATATAGTTTCTTCTGTTACCTTTAGATAGTTTATTTTATTGTCTGAAACGTATTTTTCATATTGCTCTATATCTCTTCTGTATGATTGTAATGTATTATCTGATAATTTTTTATCATCTTTAAGAAAATCTAAAAAAAGTTTAACTTGTTTTTCCATTTGCGCTCCCCTATCCTATTTATTTATCTATGTAATAATTTTTTGAATTTACATAACTAATACATGTTATATCAAAATATTCTAAAATTGTAAATACATTTTGTAAAATTTATGAAAATATTTTCCAATTAACAATATTTTAAAAATATACTGCTTAAATTTCCTGAAACGTATGTTTCTAACAGTGAAGATATTAGTAATAAAATTAGCATTAATATTGAAAATATTGTGTGTTTTAATATCTGCAATTTTATGTTTTCTCGTCTTCTATCTTCCATTATTAATCTGTACAATTTTATTCCGCTTACGCCAAGTGTAAGTATTGTTGGAATGAAAATTATATTTTGAATAAGCATTGTGGCAATTATAAAAATTATGCCTTTTCCTGTTCCTACAGTTGCTATTACGGAAGAGATGGTATACCCTATGCAATAGCCTTTATATCCTACAACTACGTATATTAGTGGAAATCCTATAACAGTAGAGCCTAAAAACCACAGTAGTACTGCTATTCCAACATTATTTATGATTGAATTTTTTAATAATTCTTTTGTTGAAATTTGATAATTTTCTTTTATCGAATTTATAAAATTATTTATGTAACCACTTATTTGGTTTGCTTGTGTTTCATTTGCATTATTTACAAAAATCACACCTAATGTTAATCCTATAAAAAATATTATAGTTAATATCAGGTATGTTTTTATGTTTTCTTTTATAAATTCTAGTATTATGTTTTTTAGTCTATTCTGATTTATTTGTCTGCGGTTTCCTCTCATTTTCTCCTCCTAAGATTATTGTTTATACATAATGTCTATTCAATAATCTTAGAATTAGAACTGTTTTTTATCCGACTGTTACTTTTCCGTAAACTCCGCCGCCACCAGCTTGTATCTTCATTTTTCCTTCTCTAGAAGCAATTATTTCGTTTGCAACTTTTTCGCCGACCACCGCTTCTATATCGTCTTTTGATAATTTATGTAAAATTGTCATCTCTGTTCCAAAGCTGTCTAATAGTCTATCTATTGTTTTGTTTCCTACTCCCGGAATGAATGTAAGTGGAACCTGATAAACATATGGTGGTCTGTTTGCAGGGCTCTTACTTTTTTCTTTATCTTTTATTAATTCTATTCTATCAAAAACTCCAAAAGTTACTTTATCACTTCCGCAGAACGGACACACTGCAACTGGCTCTTTAGTTTCTATTACTTGATTACAGCTATCACAAAATGTTCTATGATATTTTCCAAGTTTAGGATCTAATCCATAATTGCAAAGTACTTTTCTTCCATCTTCGCCTTTTAAAGCTTTTACAACTTCTTTAAAACTTATATCATTTACAAGCATTTTGTTGTATTCCCTTGCAATCTTTGGTAGTGAATGAGCATCTGAATTTGTAACGAATGTTTTATCTTCTAGCTCTGTTATCATATCTGCTAAATATGTATCAGCACTTAACCCTAACTCTATTGCAAATATCTTATCGAATTTTTCTTTGAATATATCTTTCATTCTATCTGTACAATTGCCATAATAGCTTTTAAATGGTGTAAAACAGTGTGCTGGAATTAAAATTCCATTATATTTTTCAACTATGTCTATCAGCTCATATCCAGAAACATCAGAACGTTGTGTACTTAATGTTATATTATGTATATGCTTACTCATTTCTTTAGAAAAGCCTTTTATATCTGATAAATGAGGAAAGAAACATACGTTATGTGCTGCTCCGCACTTTCCATTTCTTCCAACCTCAGAAGTTTCAACTTCACTTCCTAATAATATACAAACCTTATCTTTGTATATTATGCCTCCATCTTCAATCTCATATGCTTCACCTGTTTTTAAGAAATTTTCTATATCTTCAATAACATATGGTGATGCACAATCTATAATTCCAACAATATTAATTCCTTTTCTGTCTGCACATTCTTTTGCAATGTTAGCAAAATTTAGGCTTCTTGCTGCAGTAATTTTTATTGGCTTACCATTCTCACTTCTTCCTATGTGTACATGTAAATCTGCAAATACTTCTTCCATCCTTTACTCCTTTTAAATAATTTTGGAACGGAGCAAAAATACATTTATTTTATATGTATTCTTCCTCCGTTCTCTCTTTACTCTCTAAACCAAGACTCGTAAACTCTTGGCTTTTCCTCTTCTTGTTCTTCTTTTACTTTAACACTTCTCGCGCTATTATTTGAAATTCTTGTTGGAGTTACTAATTGATCTAGTGCCACTCCATTTATTCTGTTTTGTAAAATATAATGTATTGTAGGCATTTCTTTTATATATTCTGCTATGTTTTTATTTCTGTTTTCATCTTGCATCGCAGGCTCTCTGTATCTGTCTAAGTGTCTATTAGCCTCTATTGCAGCTGCAGAAATAGTTCCTACCATTCCTCGTATTATCAAGTCATTTTCATTTACTAAACTCATACTTTTATAGCCTCCATTCTGTTTACGAAGTCCTTAAATATTTCTAAATATCTATTTTGTTTTCCTTTTAAGTTTCTATATTCAAGCAACACTAATGCTTCATCAACTTTAAAACCTATTCTTTCTGGTCTATCTAAAAGCATACCACCAAATTGGTCTATTAGTTCTAACACATCAGCCTCTGGTTCTCTTGGTTCAGAACCAGTATATCTATTTACTTGCTCACAAATTTTACAAAATCTTTTGTCAAATCCTAAAGTTGCCAAATATTCAGCACCATCTTTTGCATAAGTTCTAATCTTGTTTATATCTGTAAAATTATCTACTTTTTTACAATTACATAATAAACAAGCCGTTATTAACATATTATTATCAAAATTTAATTCTGGAGTATTATCTAAAAACAGCTTTAATAGTTCTGTTTTAAATACAACCGAATTATCAAAATAAACGTTACCTCTCTTATTTAAGTAATACATTATTTCCATTTTCTTTATCCAGTCTTTTTCTGACAATATGTAATCTGCAAAAGTTTGGTTTTCCATATCTTAACCTCGTTTCTTTGGCTTATATTCAATTAGATTATATGATATCTTCACAGTATTTTCAATAAAGATACATAAATGTAATTCTATTGTAATATTATTGTAACTTTAATATAATTTCATTCACTCTTTTTGCAGTTTTTTCATTATTTATATTTTCAATTATAAAATCACATCTCTGAACAAAAAAATCATCATTTGGTTGACTATTTAACCTTTGTAAAGCTTTTTCTTCTGATAGATTGTCCCTATTGCAAATTCTTTTTATTTTTTCTGTTTTGGGTGCAATTACTCCTATTATGTAGTCACACATTTCATCTAATTTACTCTCAAATAATAAAGGAACATCCAGTATGATATACTCATAATTTAATTTTTGATTAGCTTCTAATTCACTTTTTATTTCTTTTACAACATATTCAAAAGTTAAACTATCCAATTTCTCCTTTTCTGTTTTGTTTGAAAATACAATGTCTGCAAGTCTTTTTCTATCTAATTCATTGTTTTTTACAATGTCTTCTCCAAAAGTTTGCCTAATCGCCTGCAAATACTCACTATTGTTCTTTGCCATTTCTTTTGCGATTCTATCAGCATCAATTATTTTTGCATTATAATTTTCATTTATCATTTTAGAAACAGTAGACTTGCCACTACCTGAATTTCCAGTTATTCCAATTATTTTCATTTTTTACCACGTTTCCTTTTAATTTGTTATTATCATGTTATTTGTAAAGTCCAAATTTGCCTTTGATTCATATTCGTATCCAAGTGTGTACACATCTGTTGCAAATATGTCTATATCAAGCATTTCTGCTAATTGCTTATTTTTATTTTGATCTATAAATTTCTTTACAGACGTAATCATGTTTATTTTCGGATTTCTATTTACAATCTCCGAAATTAGCATTCTTCCTTTTGGATTAAATCCTAAGACTCTTGCATATGGTATTACCTTTTTTGATGTATCCATCATTTTCTTATTTATTCCAAGTAATGCACATACTAAAATTCTCTGTATTCTAGTTTGAGTATATCTTTTTGATTTTATTGCTGTTATTAAGTCTGCTAAATTGTTGCAATTTGCTGCGGCACTCTTAATCGTATTTTCAAGGCCTTCTGAAACATCTGGTAAATCTGCTATCTGCGCTATGGTCATTTTTCTTAAAGTATATATTATCTCTTTTTCATATTTACTTAGGCTTAGTATAAACTCACCTTTTTTTACCTGTTGTCCTAATATTTGATAAGTACTATTTGGAACAACCTTACGTAAATCAGCATACTGCTTTCTTTTCATCATTTCTCTAATTCCCGTTGCGCTTGCAAATCCGTCCACAATTCTATTCTCGTTATAATATACTTTTTGTCTCTTTATCATTATAGGTTCTAAATGACTCTTTTGTGTTTTTAGTGCTTTCAAATATTCTATGGCCAATATATTATTAGGGCTTCCTAATACATTTGCATATCTCTTAATATCATTTAAATACATCATTAAAGCATTTTCTCTGGCCATTGGATATGATATACCTTTTTTAAGTTCGTGGCTTAATATATTGGTATAACCTCTTGGTTCATCATACAAAACATTTGCAATATTGTTTAATGTTGCTAAGTCTTCAGCTTCCGCACCAAAAGCAAAGCTATCAACTATTTTTAAGCTATCCAAAATTTTAATGGCTCCATTTGCAAAATTTTCCGCACTAGATACACTATACAAAGTTGGAAGCTCTATTACAAGGTCAGCTCCGCCACAAATTGCCATATACGCTTTAGCCCACTTATTTACAATAGATGTTTCTCCTCTTTGTGTAAAATTTCCAGATATAACCGCAACACAAAAATCTGCATTTGCTTCTTGTTTTGCCTTCTGTAAATGGTAATAGTGTCCATTATGAAATGGATTATATTCTGCAATTATTCCAACTGTTTTAGCCATAAAAAAATCCCCCTATTATTGCACTTTAAAATATTTACTGATATAATATCATAAATTAAAAATATTTACAATTAAGAAAGGATTCATTGGTAAATAATATGGATGAAGTTACAATATATACAGATGGTGCGTGTTCTGGAAATCCTGGTCCTGGAGGCTGGGGAGCAATATTAATGCTTGGAGAAAATAGAAAAGAAATTTCAGGCGGTTCGGAAAATACTACAAATAATATAATGGAATTAACTGCAGTAATAGAAGCACTAAAAATCTTAAAACGTCCTTGTAAGGTAAATGTTTATAGCGATAGTGCCTATGTAGTAAATGCTTTTCTGCAAAAGTGGATTTATGGCTGGATGAAAAAAGGCTGGAAGACTGCCGGTGGCGATCCTGTAAAAAATAAAGAACTATGGCAAGAATTATATGGATTAACTAAAATTCACGAAGTCACATTCAACAAAGTAAAAGGACATGCAGATAACGAATTTAATAATAGATGCGATGAAATGGCTGTAGCAGAAAGCAAAAAATTTGCTCGTTAGTCATCAAAAAATAAAAGGGACTTTCTCACAGCCCCTTTTATTTTTTATTTAATCCATTGTTTTACAGTTTGAACTATACACATTAAATATACTTTTATATAAAATCCTACTGTTATTACAATGTATGCTCCAAAGCCAATGTTTACTATTATTTTATCTAGTATTCCATCTTTCTTTATTAGCTTTTTTATACCAAATGTATATATTAATATTATTACAAGAGTTGCAATTGACAATTCTATTCCAAGCTTCATTTTTGCTGGAATGAATGTTAATTCTATTTCATTTGTTCCTTCTTTCAAATCCAAACTCATATATGTATTGAAAACTCTATTTACCTCTTCTGTTTCTCCATTATTTGTTCCTGTCCAACCATCATCATATGTTATTGGCAAGAATAACTTTTGCCCTTCTTTTGCATTTTCAATTTTTATTTTAATTTTATTTCCTTCAATTTCAATCTCTTTATTTGCATCTTCTTTATAACTTTCTATGAAGTTTCTATATTTTTCTACTTGTAAAGTTGCAAAATTCAAATTACATTTTCCTTGATAGCATTCAATCTCGACTTCTACATCTTGATTTTCAAATTTTCCAAGTTCTATAATTCCATTGTCATATCTAGTTGTATAAATTGTATTGCTCTTATCATTTACTATTGGAATTGTCACCACATTTCCGTTAATGGTAATCTTATAAATTCTGTTTTCAGTTTCTGTCCCATACAAATATAGATACGATTTTTCATTTACATGCATATTATATTTTAAAATTTGCTTATTTCCCTCTTCACTTACGCTTACTTTTGATGTTTCTATTTTTTCGATTATATCATTATTTGCAGAGAATAATTGTTTATATAAATAATTCTGAGTATCATAAACATCATATTCTTCTGGTATTTTACTTATGTCTGTGTCATTTTCATATATTATTCCATAAGGAAGATTATTCTTATATTCATATAGGCTTATTCCATTTTCTGCTGTGCCATCTTTTTGGAATATTTCACTATCTAATTCATTTTTATCAAAAACATATTTAATACCTAATATAGCATCAGATATTGGAGTACCTCCCTGATCACCTAATTTTGTATTGTTTCTCGTGTAGCCTAACTGAGTATGAGTAAGTACTTGCTCTTTCGATATTATATGTAAAAATGTAGATAATGAAGGGCCATCTAGCACTAGTGGATAATTTTCTGTTAAATTCTGACCTGGATCTTTATATCTATATAGTTTAGTTTCATTCGTTTTGAACGTTTTTATCAGTTCATTTGCTACTGTTATTGAACTATCAGAATGTTCAGGTCCCCCTCTATCTTCTTCTGGCACGCCTATATAAGCCAAACATTGTAATAATAGCTGTGCAAAAATTAAAATTGCAACTAGATAATTTCTTAATTTTTTATTTTCTAGTTTTAATAATATGTTAATTACATATGCTATCATAATGGTTTGCATACTTAGTGCGATAAAATTTGCCGTATAAATGCCAAACGCTGGGTCTTCTTGGTTTATTTCTAACACCTTTGGTACAAAAACAATTACAGGTACTAATGCAAGTACTATAAACAAAATATCTGCTTTTTCAAATTTCTTATCATTCTTCAAATACTTCGTTATGTAATACATTCCACAGTTCATCATAATAAATATTGGTATAAATCCATATCTAAATGGAAAACTATTGTGCGAACCTGTATGCCATAGCATATTAATTCTCTCAAATAATATTGGAAGAATTCCACATGCTACAATACTTAATAAAAGCATTTTTACAATATTATCTTTTTTAAAGTATCTTATCAATTTCACAGTTCCAAGTAATGCAAGTGATGACATCATTATGAATGTTAGCTTCATATTTACTTCATAATTTTTTACTATGGTTGCCTTTTGTCCAGACATTCTATACGAACTCATAGTTTGCGAGAATGCTGGTAAGAAAGAAAAAATCGACAAAAATAATGATAATACAACTGCTATTATTATTTTTCCTGCAACTCTTTTTCTATCTTCCTTCTTTGCATATAAAAATACTGCAAATGGTAAACAAGATAGTATAAAAAACAAAATCATATAAGATATATAATAGCTTATTATTAAACTTAATGTTAACGTAACGATAAATAAACCTGATTTATTTTGTGTGAGCAATCTGTGTACACCCAAGCAGAATATAGGAAATATTGCCACAACATCTAGCCACATAATATTAGTATAACTAATTAATACATATCCGGAAAGCGCATACATAACACTAAATAGCACTTTCCAAAATTCTAAACTATTATTCTCGTTTTCACTTTTCTTATATATCTTGTTAAAAAATATATATGTTGTTAGAGCAATTAATGCTATTCTAATCAATAACAAATACGAGAATGCATATATAATATTTTCTCTTTTAAATAATATAATTAACCACGCTAATGGGCTTGCAAATCCATCAAGTAAAACTCCTCCAAATACATTAGAACCACTTCCTAGTGTATATGAATAAAATAGCGATTTTCCACCTCTTAGTATATCCCATAACAAATGATAAAACGTCTCATAAGACTGTCCCATATCAGCATGAGCAATTGTCATTCCTCCAAATGGATAAATTCCTTTTATTGCATATATTACTAAAGTTATCACTATTGCAATTACTGGCGCTATTAGGAATTTTGCATATTTTTTCACCTTTTCCATATTATATCTCCTTTTATTTTTAAAATCGCCCAAAAAGGGGCGTCCCTCTTGGGCGAAAATTTTACCAAGCTTTTTCGTATAAGTCTATAAAGTCTTGTTTTGTAACTTCTCTTGGATTTCCTGGTTTACAAGGATCTTCCATTGCCTTATCTGCAAGCATTGCAAAGTCTTTCTTCTTTGCTCCTACATCTTTTACTGTTTGAGTAATTCCTACAGCTTCTGATAAGTCTCTTACTTTTTCACATAATGTTTTTACAGCTTCTTCATCTGTAAATTTCGTTGCATTTACACCCATTCCCTGTGTTAAGATTTCTTTATACAAGTCTGCGCAAACAGCTCCATTAAATTCTAATACGGTTGGAAGTAATATTGCATTTGCTAGTCCATGTGGTGTATCATAAACAGCTCCTAATTGATGTGCCATTGAATGAACAATTCCAAGTCCAACATTTGAGAATCCCATTCCAGCTATATATTGACCTAGTCCCACATCATCTATTGCTTTTTGATCTTTATCATTTACAGCTTTAGCTAAATTTTTGTAAATTAACTCAATAGCTTTCATAGAAAACATTTGAGACATTGTGTTATGTGCTTTTGTTATATATCCTTCAATTGCATGTGTTAATGCATCCATTCCCGTTGCAGCAGCTAGTTTCTTAGGCATAGAAGCCATAAGCTCTGTATCAACTATTGCTAAAAGTGGAATGTCATGTGGATCAACACAAACCATTTTAACTTCTCTTTCTTCATCCGTTATAACATAGTTAATTGTAACTTCTGCTGCAGTTCCTGCCGTTGTAGGCATTGCAATCATTGGAAGGCCTTTTTTCTTTGTGTTTGATGGTCCGTTTAAAGAAACTACATCGTCTCTATCTGGATTCGTCATAAGTATAGATATTGCCTTTGCAGTATCCATGCTAGAACCACCACCAACAGCAAGAATAACATCTGGTCTAAACCATCTACTCTTTTTATATCCATGTAATACATTATCAATTGAAGGATTTGGTTTTACATCATCATATAATTCATATTTTACCTTACCTTCATCTAATATATTTATAACCTTTTCTGTAACTCCTGCATCAACAAGTGATTTATCAGATACTAAAAATACTCTTTTATATCCTCTATCTTTTAATTCATCTAATAGAACCTCTCTAGCTCCAAAACCAAAGTATGAAGTTTCATTTAATATAAATCTAGTATTAGCCATAATTTTTTATAATCAATTTTATAGATATTTAGTCTATTTAATTGATTTTTCCTCCTTTTCAAATTTATTATTTATTCTTGCCAAAGCCAGTAAACGAAAGCATTAATCTTCCACAAGTATTCTCTCCATGGTCTTCTGTTCCATATTCACCAAATGTAAATACTGTTAAGAATGGAACACCCTTTGCCTCTTTCTTTAATTTTTCCGCAACTTCTTCAATTCTTTCATTTAGTCCAAGTTTTCTTTCTCCACTATGTATTAGAAGATATGCTCCTGCTTCACCTGGAAGGTTAGTTCTTACATTTTTCAATGTTTTTCCAGTTGCATCTATTAATTCATCAACACTTGCCTGCATCTGGATTACTGCAGTATTAATTGCCAAGTTATTTCCAACATTCATTGATAAATCTTCATTTCCGATCATTGGATGACGTATTGCGATTAATGAGCCTAATCTATCTTTTACTCCTAATGGTTCTGTTACAGAAGCAGATAACAAATTCATTCCAGTTAAATCTTTCACTCTTTTCCCGGTCCATTTTGCATATACATTTAGTGCCGGTTTTCCATCTATTTCAACTAATTGCCTTCTTCCATTTAATTTCGTTACAATTCCAGAATTTATAGTTTCATGATAAGCTCCTGTATATTTATTTTTTATAGCTTTATTTGTGTAAAAGAAAGCCACAGCAACACCATCTGAAAAGCACTTATCATTAGTGAAGATTTTCCAATCTCCAGATATAGAATCATCTGCAGCACTACCTCCGAAAACAGGAACACATCCAACAACATCTTCGATTCCCTTTACATACTCTTCTTCCTCTCCTGGAGAAGCTATCATATACACATATGCTGGAGCTTTATCTGTTCCAACTTTAGCCATTGCCTCTTTAGCAACTTTCTTTCCTGTTTCTCTTGGATTTTTTCCACGGCTTGCACCAGCTACTCCTACGGCAGTCTCATCATCGCCTATTGCAAGCATTCCTGCGAATCCACTCTCTGACGAGATTACGCCATCTGGTACAATTATTGCTCCTGAAGATGTACATCCAATTATTGGAGCCGTTCCAAGAACTGATTTTGCACCCTCTAGCAATTTATTCTGATTGTATTTCACTGAACTGAATAAAAAAGCAACTTTTGTTTCTATTAAGTCTACAACTGCCTTTTCAGCACATGCTCTACCAGCATTATAGCTATCTTTATCCGTGCTATAACTAACATTTGATTTTAACATTTTTCCTCGTTCCTTTCCTCCAGAAGGTTGGAAAATTGCAATTATTTCAACCTTCTCCTTAGTATATTTTGTATTTTGTCTATAAGTATGGTTAAATTATATCAATACGAAAAGTTTTATTCAATGATTTGAGAAAATGTAATAAAAATGTAATATTTGAAGCTTTCCATGCATTTATTATAAGCTTTGTCTATTCCTTATATTTTTTGCATTATGGTTATATCGGTTTTGCGCGTTCTGTGCTTTACATAATTCTATAGGTACTTTGGGCGCAGATTGCGGCCGGGCTCGCCTTCGTCGTGCTCGGACGCAATTGTATGGCACTGCTCGCTTCGCTCGCTGTGCCTCCTTAGTTTTATATAAAAAAGCAGTGGAAAATTTTATATGTCTTCCCATTCATTCTTCATGGGTGACATTTAAAATTTTCCACATAGCGTATTCCATTCGCTATGCGAGGCGTGAGCCTTCTTATAGCTTTCTATTATCATTTTTATTTTTTCTCTTGTTTCAAATTTCTCGTCTCTAGCATTCAGCTTTTCCTAGAAAAGTGAAACACGGAAACCGAAGTAGCTGTTGCTGTCGTCAGTGCGAACGTTGTTACGGTAAGCTGCAGGAGCGTCTGAGCCTGTAATGCCGAAAAAGCCTCCCCTTAGAGCACACGGACAGTAGGTGCTGGAAGTCAACTCTAAAGTCCACTCAAATACATTTCCAGCTATGTCATAAATATTCATTACTTTATTTTTCTTTGATGTTCCTGTTGTTACTAATATTCCGTTTCCGCTTGATTGAGCAAGCTTATTTCTACTTGAATCTACAAAATTTGTAGTTGCTGTTGTTGATGGATTCCATGTTGAGCTTAATGACCCATCACTCATCGTTGCATATTTCCCTGTTTGACTTAATTGGAATGTTGAATCCGTGTAATTTCCTATTGTTGCACTATTTTTTGTTAAAACATCTGTTGATGTAATTTTAGCTGTGTCTTTACTCATAAATGCTAGCACTAAATCCCATTGTACTCCAAACATTAAACTGCTTGTTTTTGTTCCTGAATTTACATTACTTGCTAAATTTTGTGCTTGTGTTCTTGTTACATATGTGTATGGGTATGCATCTGCTTTTGATACTGGTGTTAGCATTCCTTCAATTGTATATTTTTCATCTGAATTTGTTGGTCCTTCGCTAGTTCTATTTTCTGCAATTCCTGCTTCGTATCTTCCTACATAAAATCCACCATTTTCATATACACTTTTTAGCATACTGTTTTTTAAATTGTTATATGCTGTTGCATCTGCAAACCAACCTACATTTTTGTCATCAGGATAATATACATCTGAATATCCAGATGTTGTTACATAGATACTTGTATAGCTCTTTAGGTCAGTTTCTATATTTGTATAATCTGTATCTGTAAATGTTGTTTTTCCAAGCCCTGTTGTAGCATAAACTGCTGTTGTTCTTGGTACTACTACCCACACATATTCATTTCCATTTGCATCTTGTATTACAAGTCCTGTATCTATTGTTCCTTCTTTTTTTGTAAATGTATTATCTGGGAAATATGGGGCTGTTTCTGCTGTTGCTTCTGCTGGTACTTTTGTAATTGCTCCACCATTTCCAGCTAGTGCACCTTCCATTTCACTTACCAAACCATTCATTCCTTTTAAATCGTTTTGGGTGGCTTCTGCAGATTTCCTTTGGGCTTCTTTTGCTTTATCTATTATTCCGTTATTGCCTAGCACTAAGTTAATACTTACTCCTGCAAGGATTAGCAAGACTACTATGGTAACTACTAGTGCTACTAATGTTATACCTTTCATTTCTTTTGTTTTCATATATTTCCACCTTTCCTTTTTCTTAAGTTATATACTTAAGGATTTTAATTTTACTAGATAATATCATTAAAGGTGTATTATATCCAGTGTTTAGCATATAAAAATAAAAATGATAATTTTTTGAAATTTATTTGAAACAATACTGTAACAAACTGTGCATCATGTTATTTATAGCCTTTTTTTATAATTTCTAGAAATCCTTAAGTATATAACTTAAGGATTTTTCCTGTTTAATCATAGTAAATTTACCATAAAATTCATAATTATAGCATATATTAATAATCTTATCAGAGCTTTCATTAATAGCACATAATTGTATGATTTTATTCCAACTTTATTTACGTCTTTATATGTTTGTATTATCTTATCTTTTTCTTCTTTTGTAACATAGTCTGTTTTTTCTATGTAATCTTGTGCCATGAATTCTGCTCTTGTCATAGCATCTGTTTCTAAAAAGCTTCTCACCGCATACGATATTAACTGCATAAGTGCTAAAACCCACAAACAAATTGTAGCAGTATTATAACTTATTCGATTAAATAAACTTAATATTGATATTATCAAAAGGTACAAATTATTAACATTTGCAAATATTACATTAAACTTTAGTAGTCTCTTGTCTTGTACTGAATGAATACATTCATGTATAACTGTTTGTATTCTTGTAATTACATTTGCTTTTCCCATTACTATTTTGTTTTTAAACACCATATATACGCTTGTCCTTGAGCTATCATCTTCTTCTATTTTCACATCTTCTTTATTTAATTTTTTTAATGTCTGCCTGCAAATTTCTGTATTACTTGGAAAGTTCTTTATGGTTTCTGTTAATTTTTCATCTTCTACTATTCCTCTTAGTTTTTTGAAATCTTTTATTCCAACATTTAACCCTATTGTTAGTAATACCATTGCCATTAAAATACTTAATATTATTATCATATCTTTCCTCCTATTCTATAAAAAAAGAGCACATAAATATTTTAGTGTATTTAAGTGCTCCGTTTTTTACTATATTTATAATACATCTTTAATTGCTTCAGCAATAATCTTATTTACATCTGCAATCATAACATTAAATTGTATTTCTGCATCAAAGTATTTTTTTATTTCTTCGTCTTTTAATAATTCTGCATATTTTTCTTGTAACATTTGTTTTGCTTCAGTAGAATTTCCGCTTCCTTGCATAGTTTCTACTTGAATTTTATATCTCAAATGTTCAAATTCTTCTACTTGTGTTTTTTTTACTGGATTTGATTCTATACTTTCTTTTAACTCTTTATACTCCTTATATTCTTTAGATTCTCTTATTTGTTTTGCTAATTTGTGAGCATCATCATATATTTTCATATAGTCTCAAACCTCCTAATTTATGCATATGCGTGTCTCTTTTTGAAACTTAATAAGTTTGTAATTTCTTTTTGAGAATTTTCTGCTTTTTCCGTTTTCTTTGCTTTTTCTTGTAACATCTGTTTTGCTTGTCTTTCAGCCATTGTTTGGCAAATAGCTTTCTCATATGTAAAGTGTGTATCTTGTGCAATTTTCTCCCAGTTGAATTGTTCTTTAACTTTTTGTTTTGCTTTCTTAGATACATTTGTTGCTAATTGATGGTCATATAATAATGCCGTTACAGAATCTGCTATTGAATTTGCATTTCCTGCATATGACTTCATTCCATCAACACCATGTGTTACTATTTCGTCAAGTCCACCAACATCTGATACAACTGTTGGAACTCCGGCAAGCATTGCTTCTAGTGCAACTATTCCAAATGGCTCATATGTACTTGGGAATACTGCAACATCAGCACATTTGTACATTTTTTGAACTTGTTTTGAATTCAAGTAACCAGTAAAATATATTTTATCATTCAATCCCAAATTACTTGCTTCAGCTCTTAATTCATCCATCATTCCACCACGGCCTGCAATTATCAGTTTTGCATCATGATAGTTTGATAAAATCTTTGGCATTGCAGCAATTAAATGTTGTACACCTTTTTCATATACAAGTCTTCCAACATAAAGAATAATTTTCTCATTATCCATCGCATATTGTCTTCTGAAATCGTAGTCTCTTTCAATTCCTGTGAAGTTAGATAAATTTATTCCATTTGGTATTACATTTATCTTGTCGAATGGCAATCCAAACAATCTTTGAATTTCATTTTTCATGTAATTACTATTTACAATTACTTCTGTTGCTTCATATGTTAACAACCATTCTGTATCATTTATATATCTTTGTGTTTCATCATGAATTCCGCTGTTTCTTCCAGCCTCTGTTGCGTGTATTGTTGCAACAATCGGAATATCATAAGCATTCTTCAAGCTTTTTGCAGCATAAGTTACAAGCCAATCATGGGCGTGAATTACGTCAAATCCACCTTCTTTGTTTATAATTTCTGTTGCTTTTGATAGCATATTGAAGTTTAATTGCATTATCCAGTCGATAAAATTATTTGGATGTATCATGTAATTATCTACTCTATATACATTTACACCTTTATCATTTTCATATTCTGGTACATCTGCACTATCTCTGTAAGTTACAACCGTTACTTCATGACCATCTTTTATTAGTCTCTTAGATAAATCGTGAACAACTCTTGCTATTCCCCCAACTATTCTTGGTGGATATTCCCATGTTAGCATTAATATTTTCATTTAGAAAAATCTCCCTTCACATAATTTTCTTTAGTATATTATTCACATAATTTCTAACTTGCTCTATTGTATACAAAAAAATTACAAATGTAAACATTTTTTGATAATTTTTTTAATTTTATTTTTTATTTTACTATTGAATTTATTTTTATTTTGATATAGTATATAATAAGATTTTTATTGAGCGAATAACAAAGGAGGAAAATCATGCCAAGAAAAACAGCAAGCAAATTAGAAAATACAGAATTGAATGAGATTGAAAAGCCCGTTGTAGAGAAAAAAACAACAACTAGAAAATCTTCAACCACAAAAGCTACTAAAAAAACTTCGAAAACTTCTACGACAAAGGGCAAAAGTACAAAGGCTACTGCCAAAACTACTACTTCGAAAAAAGTAGAAACTAAGAAAGCTTCTAGTTCAAAACGTCCCACTAAAACTTCTAGCACAAAAACTACTAGAAAAACGACTACATCAAGAAGTACCACTAGAAAGAAAAAAATTTCAGCCGATGAAATTACATCTACAACTAATTTAACACAGAAAATTGAAATAATTGAATACTATGATTTACCATATAGATACAATCAGACTGTTGTTAGAGTGCTTGCTCAAACTCCTACTACCTTATTTATATATTGGGATATTTCAGATGTAGATAGAGCAAACTTTGTTAAGCAATATGGCGAAGATTTCTTCAACAATACAAAACCCGTTTTAGTAATTCATAATAACACTATGCATTATTCTTTCGAGATAGAAATTGATGATTTTGCAAATAGTTGGTATCTACATGTAAATGATGCAAATTGTGAATATACTGTTGAACTTGGTCGTAGGCCTAAATATTATAACAGTGAAAAACATGTAAATATTCAAAATGATTATTTATATGTGACTTCTTCAAATGTAATAGAAGCTCCAAATGACCATGTTTTATTTGACAAAAATATTAAAAATGTTTACTTTAAAGATGTAAAAACAAATATTGTCACTGCAAAAGATATTACATCTATTTCATTTCTTCGTAATATTGGAAGAATTTATAATTTATACGATTTACAAAGTGACTTTAATAAGAATAGTTGGATTGATAGCAACCATTGGAAATTGGATTTAAAAAATCCTTCATCTTCTAGCTCGACATTTAAATAAATTTTTATGAGTGCCTCACTTTTTTAGCGCTGGCACTTTTATTAAATTTAAGAAAGGACAAATTAATTATGAAAAACAACCCAAAAGGATATGTAAGTTTTGTGCTTCATGCACATTTACCTTTTGTACACCATCCAGAAAGCGAAGATTACTTAGAAGAACAATGGTTATTCGAGGCAATCTCAGAAACATATATTCCTCTACTTTTAAATTTTGGAAAATTAGTAAATGAAAATGTGGATTTTAGAATAACAATGTCTATGACTCCACCTTTATTAAATATGCTTGATAATACTTTATTACAAGAAAGATATATTAAATATTTACAATCTCATATTGAACTTGCAAAAAAAGAAGTGTTTAGGAATCAAGATAACACAGCTTTAAAAAATTTAGCACAATATTATGTTGATAGATATTCAAATGATTTACACGTATTCAAGGATATTTATAATTGTAATATTATTTCTGGATTTAAACATTTTCAAGATATAGGTGTTTTAGAAATTATAACATGTGGAGCAACACACGGTTACTTTCCGATTTTATATGTTAACGAGAAAACTGTAAGAGCTCAAATAGCTGTTGGTGTTAAATGTTATGAAAAATATTTTGGTAGAAAACCTCGTGGAATTTGGTTACCTGAATGTGGCTATGTTCCTGAAGCAGATAAATACCTAAGAGAATTTGGAATACAGTATGTAATAACAGAAACTCATGGAATTTTATACGCAAACCCTACTCCTATTTATGGAACACTTGCTCCAATAGTTTCTCCAGATGGAATTGTTGCATTCGGTCGTGATTTAGAATCTTCAAGGCAAGTATGGAGTTCTATAAATGGTTACCCTGGCGACTTCAATTATAGAGAATGGTATAGAGATATTGGATATGACGCTCCTTACGATTATATAAAGCCATATATTGCGTGCAATGGAGCTCGTGTTCCAACTGGAATAAAATATTACAGAATAACCGGTAAAAATTGCGAGAAGGATTATTACAATTTGCAGTGGGCTCAAGATTCTATAAACAAGCAAGCAGGTCACTTCTTCGATTCTCGTGAGAAACAAATTACAGAAGCTGCAAACTTTACTCAAAATCCACCTATTGTGTTATGTCCTTATGATGCTGAATTATATGGTCACTGGTGGTATGAAGGTCCAGACTGGCTATATACATTATTCAAAAAGATTTATTATGATAAATGTGATTTTGATTTAATTACACCTAGCGAATACATTGACAAATATCCTCAAATGCAATTATGTACTCCTTGCAGATCTAGCTGGGGTGCTAACGGTTACAGTGAAGTATGGCTAAATCAATCAAACGATTACGTTCATAGACATTTACATGTTGCTGGTGATAAAATGGTGGAACTTGCAAATCTCTTCCCCGATGAGCCAGAAAACAGTTTAAAAAGGAAAGCATTAAATCAATGTGCTCGTGAATTATTACTTGCTCAAAGTAGCGATTGGTTGTTTATTATTACAAATGGTACAATGGTCGACTATGCTAAGAAAAGAATAAAAGACCATATTGGTAGATTCACGAAATTATACCAACAAATAAAAGACGATAAAATTGACAGGAAATTTTTAAAGAATATTTCTGAAATAGACTGCATATTTCCAGAAATCGATTATACAATATATAAATAATTTTATAAGGATAAGCTAAAAGCTTGTCCTTATTTTTATAAATCATAATCTCTTTACAGTTTGAAATATCTTATTTTATAAAATAAGGTCATGCTCGTCTTTTGAGGAGTCCGAAGGAGCTCCGACCAAGAGTGCCGTATCGAAATTTTTTTAAAAAAGATATTTCAAACCGTTATATTATCATGGACAATTTGCACGCTCTATTTTTTTAGAATATTATATGTATATCAGAAGCTTTTTAGTAAATACTAATATTAGATTTTGTTTACATTACGGGGGATTTCTATAATGGTTTCGTTGTGCATAAAAACAAACAATAACACTGCAATTGATTATTTGATGCTTAATATCTCTAAAATAAATTTAGATGATATTGTTTTTGTGAAAAAGAATTTTTCCAAATATATTAATATCATTATTCATTACACTGGAAATAACATTCCTGAATTTTACAATGAAATAGCTTCTGTAATAACCAATTGCATTCTTGATAAGTATGAAGATTCTATCATTTACAAACTGTTATTATTAAACTATTTTTATTTTGATGAAATCGATATGAACATTATTAAAGACAATTGTAAATTATTAATTGAAAAAAAACACTCAGATGCAATTTCTATTGAATCCAATATCAATGATAGAAAAAAATATCTATGGACTTCCGTTCTTCGTTATATTTTGTACAATAAGGCAGTCTTTTTAGATGGTTTTATAACATTTAGAACAAATAAATATATAACATGTCTAGATGAAATATTAGACTTTGCAGTTAGTCAATTTGTAGTAAATAGAGAGTATTCAGAGTTCATCGATATGTTAAAAGTATATATAGCTTCCAGAGCTCCTTGCACTGAATTAATTCACTTAATATATCGTAATGAAGAATCTATTTTATTAGATAAAAACAAAAATATAATATCGCTAAGTCAAAGCAACCTGAATTCATGTTACCTGTCTGACATTTCATTTTCAGCCAATGATTGCGCTCTCAATTCATTGCTAACTCTACTTCCTAATAAACTTGTTATTCATCTAATAAGTCCAGCAGATGATTTTATTAATACGCTCCAAGCAGTTTTTGGAAATTCGGTTTCCATTTGTACAGATTGTGAAATTTGTAAAACATATAAATCGTTAAATAAGACCCACGGGTCCTATTAGCGATTTTTCTTATCTGCATTAAATGTATATACATTTTTATATCCATTTTGCATTAATATTTGTTTTACAATTTTGCTTCTTTTTCCAGTTGAACAGTACACCAATATTACTTTGTCTTGATCAATAATTTCATTTTTTATATTGTCAATTTCATACACTGGAATATTTATTGCTCCATCTATATGTTCTTTTCTATATTCCTCAGGAGTTCTAACATCAATTAACAGTGCATTAGCTTTCTTGTAAACTTCCATTGCCTCTTTATAGTTAAAATCATTCTTATCAAGTCTGGCCAAAAAACGTTTGTAAATTTTTTTAATTTTTCTCATATATACCTCCCAAAAAAGATGCTATTAATATTATTCTATTATTAATAACATCTTTTAGTTAATTATATATGATTATATTACTTTTATTCTTTTGATTTAACTGTGCTTAATTTTTCTTCTCTTTCTTTATTCATTTTTACCATTGGTAATATTATAGACATTATAAATACCATTATTGCAATTATAGATGTTAATCTATTTACTGGAATTCTTGCAATTGCATATAAACTTGCTAGAATAACTTGTGACGCTACTATTGCCAAGGCAACTTTATATCCCACCTTTAAAACTCCTAATTTTCTAAACATGAACATTGCATATATTATTGTTAATACACTTGTGATAGTAATAGGAAGTATATAAGGTTTTATTATGTTTCTTAATCTCACATTCTCCACATTAACAACTTTTATATCAGATAATTGATTTTCAATATTATATTTTTCATTTATCTTATCATTTAAAGTCGATATTTGTTCTTCCGACACATCTTTTACAGTAATTTGCACCATATCTTTATATAACTCTACTTGTTGTACTAGTGTAAACTTATTTCCTAATACCTCTTTTGTAATTGCTTTAATATCCTCGATATCAAATTGCGTTCCAATATTTATACTTATTTCTGTATGTGCTGAATATTTTAATCCAACATTAAAGCCTACAGTTGATACAACTATTATCCCTGCAATTATTAGGCATATTAATAATACTTTAATTGTTCTTTTCATCGCTATTTCCTTTCTGTTAACCTATTTTTTATTTTTCTTGCTACTTTTTATTTACATTTTTAAACAATCTTAACGCTAGCACTAATGCATTATATATTAACATGATTATTGATGACCAGAATAGCACCATTCCTATGCTTGCAATTTCTTCCCAACTAATTAATGCAAATGTAATTGCCATTACTACAAGTGGAATCAAGCAAACAACAATTCTTCCCATTAAATGTTTTACATTCTTTGCTAATGCTTCTTTTTCATAATTTTTATTATATTCACTTAATATTAACATTAAAACTACATATTCAATTATACCTGCGACAACAATAGCAAATATTCCAGCCAGGCTTACAACAACATTTCCATATCTTATTGCTAGTAACACAATTGCTAGAAATCCAACGTTAGCAATTACTCCCATTAATCCATTAGCTTTAAATTTTATAATCATAACTATAGCCATAATCGCTGCCAATACACATAATACAATTACTAATATTTTTAACGTTTTAGCTGTTATGTCTGAATATACAAACCTATTTGTTTCCATTGTATATGTTAGCGGCATTGGATCTGTATTTAATAATACAGCCATATTAGATGCTGATTGTATGTTTGTTTGTATCTCTGATGCACTCGTGCTTGTCCCCATTGATAATTGAATTAAACCATCCGAAATTTCTTCTTGGAAATATGTTGATATAATTGTACTATCATCTAACATCATCTTAATTTTCTTTGTTGTAGTATTTCCTTCTGCATCAGTCGTACTAACATATGTGTTTGATATATTTTTCAACTTTTCTATTGAATCTTTTTTTAATTCAATTGTTAAATATACGGTTGTACCAGAAGTACCAGTTGAATATTGAACTTTTGCATCCTTTAAATCACTATTTGATAGTAATACCTCGGATGTATCTTCATCTACAATTTTAAATTCACCTTTTGTAATTGTGTATTGTGCAATATAATCTGTACTTGTATTTTCTGGAACTTCCAAGCTAATGTCTCCAGTAGATTCATCAAATCTTAAAAGATAATTTTCTACATTCATGTATTTTAATCTAGCTTCTATAGTATCTTTTACAGCCTTATAATTATCTGCTGTTCTTAATTCTTCTGGATTAACCTTTTCTTCGACTTCTGTGAGATTTTCTTCTGATTCATTTTCATTTGAACTATCTTCAACTAAATTTCCATTAGAATCATATTTTTTTGTTGTAGTACTGTCATCAACTTTTATTAAGATATTTCTAGCTCCATATAAATCTGTTCCTAACTTATATTCAGGAATTAAGTTTTTCATAGTATTTTTGTCTTTCACATAAATACCAACAAATGAAATTAAAGATAGTAATAAAATAATTACTACAATAGAAAATTTACCTAATAATTTTAATGTTCCATTTTTTTGTTTTGCTTTTTTCAATTTATTTTCCTCCATTTTTTATAATAATTTTGTTCCATTAATAATTAGCTCAAACCATATATTTAAATATTTAGCTGCATACTTACTCATTTTAGTTCTTTCCATAAATATATCAAAATAATCTAATACTGGACATATTGTATTATCTATCATAATATCCAATGTTACTTTTCTTTTTTCTTTATCCATGATAAAATTTGTATTTGTAGCCGCATAATTTACTTTATCATGCTTATCGAATGTTACGATGTCTCTATTTCTCACTCTATTTCTATGAACATCTGACTTATCCGCCAAAATTAATGCAGCAGATATGTCACTTACAGCTGTTCCAGTCGCTTCATCATGGTTTCCTATAGCCATCATAATTTCCGTACGATCCTCTATATCCATTCCCATGTCCTTTAATATCTCATATGCAAGTACTGCACCTGAATGTGCGTGGTCTACTCTATTCACAGTATTTCCTATATCATGCATATAACCAGCAATTCTAGCAAGTTCCACTCTATGTTCATTATAATCAAGTTTTTGAAGCACTTCTGCCGCTCTATTTGAAACAATATTAATATGCCTCATAGAATGCTCGGTATAACCTAAAGCATCTAATTGTTTTTGAGAACTTTCAATTAGATAATTTATCTCATTGTTATTTTTAACATCTGAAAATGTTACCATATATGTCCTCCACACTGTTAAATTTTACTCTATCTGTCAGAAAATATCAACCTTTTATATATATTTTTTTAATTTTTTTAATTTTAAAAGGTATATATTTTTTACTTTTTTATATTAACTCCTATTACTCCGCCTAGCATCCCTGCAACCATCGAAAAAGATATCAATATAATTGAATTGCTATTAATATCAAAATTTAAATTTATTATACTAGATAACAAATATATTATAACTATATATATTCCTCCAACAATAGCTCCATTTAACATACCATTTTTAGCAATTTTAGATACACTTATTATGCTACCTATCAATATGCTCAATGCTGAGATTCCAATTACCACATAGTTTATTGTATTTTCCCCTATTTCCGTACTAGCAAGTATTACCGAATATATTAGTAACCCCAACAATGTAATTATTATTGCTACAGTACTTCCCTTAATAATTTTTACAATATTTTTACTTTCTGTATCATTCTTTTCTTTAATCAGTTTATCTATAAATTTCATACACAAAACCTCCAATTATAAATTACTATAATATATTATAATTGAAGGTCTTTTATGTTTATTTTATTTACTTTTATATTATTATTACATTTATTTTTATAAAAAATTCATATATATTACTCTTATTCTTTTTTATTTATATTTTCTTCTCCAATATTTAAATAGTTTACTGTTCATTATTAGCTTTATCTACTATATTATTTCCATCATTACCATTTTCATTATTATTTTTTTGGTTCTTTGTATCATTTTCATTATTTACAACTGGCTCTAGCCCCAATACATTTTGTAAATACTCAATAACGTTCATAGTATTACCTTGATATGTTAAATAATATTGGTTTTCTCCCGAATTGTTTATAACGTACATATCAGTAACAAGTGGCAATATTAATTCCTTTCCAGATGAATTATAAAGCCCATATAAATTATCCTTTTTTACAACTATTGCTTCATATTCTGGTATTATTACAAGACCATTGGCCTGGTTATTTTTTGACGAATTCGTATAACAGCCAAAACCATCAAATTCCAATGACGCTATTGTATTTCCATTTAAATCAAGCAATCCCCACTTATTAGATCTTTTTACCGGGATACACTTTCCAAATAAAATATACTGATTATCTATATTATTAGCAGGAAATTCATTTTTGTTTATTCCAATTTGCTCATATTCTATATATACAACAGTTCTCTCGTTTTTATTAATAATTCCATACACAGTTCTTGATGTGTTTGAATTCTGTGATACTAAATAAAGCCCTCTATCCTTGCTTATTAACTTTATGCTTGTATAATTTGGATTTATTCTTGTTTGCCCAGATTTATCTATGATTCCAAATTTTCCTTCTTCAGTTTCCACAATAAATTCCTCTGTATCCTCTTCGAAAGAAATAGATTTATATTTTTCTCCAATAATTGTATCATTTCCTGAGTTTCTTACACCATATTTTCCATTAGAATTTTTTACTACTATCATATCATATAAAATAGCTTTTTTATTTTTATATGAATTTATATCATCCTGTTTAAATATTTCCTCACTTTCAGGAATCGATTTAGCATATGCCTCAGATAAATAATCCATTGTATAAATTCTTAATGTATTATTATCACGATTATATGAATACTCCAAATTGCAACCTTTACTTATTCCATCAATTGTTGTATACATATTATTATTCGACATAAATACTGGTTCATCAATTTCAAAATACTCATAATCTGCATTTTGTTCACTGGATAATAAAGTTTTATATATTTGATTAGAATCTGTTATATATGATACGGTTTCATATTTATTTTGCAAATAACATTTATCTGCATCTTCAGAATAAGGATTCTTATATTCTCCATTATTCTTTTTGTATCCAATTAACTCGGCTATGTCATTTAATGAAACATAGAAGTTGTTGTTTTTTTCATCTTCTATTATAACATTTGATTTTAATGGAATTTTAGTATCATCAATATAGCATTTAAATCTATTTTTTTCTATATATGAAATATAGAATATTAATGCTATCGACAGTACAAATAATATTGCAATTGCAATTCCAATCATAACCATCAACTTTTTACTTTTTGCTTTATCTTTTTCTAAATTTGGCTGCTCCTCATATATATTCATTTATAATCCCCCTTAATTAGTATAACAAATAATTGTTATTAATTTTATTCATTAGTATATCCATACTTTTTATAAAACTCATTTTTAAAATTTATTAAATTATCATTTTCTATTTCTATTCTAACTCTTTCCATTAATTTAGTCAAGAAATATAAATTGTGGGTAGATAATAATCTTGTTCCTAATATCTCTTTTGTTTTTACTAAATGCCTAATATATGCTCTCGTATAATTTCTACATGCATAGCAATCACATTCTGGATCTAATGGTGAAAAATCTCTTTCGTAAGTAGCATTTCTTATAACTACTTTTCCATTCCATGTCATTGCCGTTCCATTTCTCGCAATTCTAGTAGGTAATACACAATCACACATATCAATTCCAGAAAGAGCTGCTTCTATCAAATAATCTGGTGTTCCAACTCCCATAAGATATCTAGGTTTGTCTTTTGGCATCAATGGTGTAGTATATCTTAATATATCTAAAAATTCTTCTTTAGGCTCTCCAACACTAATTCCACCAATAGCATATCCAGGAAAATCTAATTTTATTAATTCTTCTGCACTTTGCTTTCTTAAATCTTTAAAAAAGCCACCTTGTATTATTCCAAATAATCCTTGATTTTCAACATTTTTATGAGCTTCTTTGCATCTTATGGCCCATCGTGTTGTTCTCTCCATTGAATTTTTAGTATATTCATATGTTGATGGATATGGGCAGCATTCATCAAATGACATTATTATATCAGCACCCAAATCTTCTTCTATCTGCATTACTTTTTCTGGTGTAAACATGTGCTTACTGCCATCAAGATGTGATCTAAACTCGACTCCATCCTCGGATATCGTCCTTAAATCGCTTAAACTAAATACTTGAAATCCTCCACAATCAGTTAATATCGGCTTGTCCCAATTCATAAATTTATGTAATCCACCAGCTTCTTTAACAATTTTTTCACCTGGTCTTAAATATAAATGATATGTATTTGACAATATTATTTGAGCCCCTAATGCTTTAACTTCTTCAGGAGTCATCGACTTAACAGTTGCTTGTGTTCCTACTGGCATAAATACTGGTGTTTGTATATCTCCATGAGGTGTATGTACAATGCCTCTTCTTGCTCCTGAATTTTTATCTTCATGTAATAATTCATATGTTATTGCTTGTTTCATCTTTTTACATATTGAATTTTATAGAATATACTCCTATAAAATTCAATAATTCCTTTCCTTAAATTTTAACTGTAATTTATTTTATAAACATAGCATCTCCAAAACTAAAAAATTTATATTTTTCTTTAACAGCTTCATTATATGCATTTAATATATTTTCTCTCCCTGCCAACGCAGACACTAGCATTAGAAGTGTAGATTCTGGCAAATGGAAATTTGTTATTAATCCATCTAAACATTTAAACTTATACCCAGGGTAAATATAAATTCCCGTATCTCCTTCACATTCCTTTACTAGTCCTTTGTCATCAGCAACAGTCTCAATAGTTCTACAAGAAGTTGTTCCAACAGCAATTACTCTATGTCCAGACAACTTTGTAGAATTTATTTTTTCAGCATCTTCGGCTTTTATATAATAATGTTCTGTATGCATATGATGATCTTCTATATTTTTTTCTTTTACAGGTCTAAATGTACCTATTCCAACATGCAATGTAACATTTGCAATTTTTACTCCTTTTGCTTCTATTCTTTTTAAAAGTTCATCTGTAAAGTGTAAACCTGCTGTTGGCGCAGCTGCAGAGCCATTATATTTTGCATAAACAGTTTGATATCTGTCATTATCCTTCAAACTTTCATGTATATATGGTGGTAATGGCATTAATCCAATTTTGTCTAATATCTCATTAAATATCCCATTATAAGAAAACTTAATCTTTCTTGTTCCATCTTGTAAAATATCTAATATTTCGGCTTTTAATATACCATCACCAAATACAACTTTGGTTCCTATATGTAATTTGTTTCCTGGTCTAACCATAGCTTCCCAAATATCACCCTCTATATTTTTTAAAAGGATAAATTCTACATTAGCACCAGTTTCTTTTTTTCCATATAAACGAGCTGGTATAACTTTCGTATTATTTCTTACCAAACAGTCTCCCGGCTCTAAGTAGTCAATTATATCCTTAAAAATTTTATGTTCTATTTTCCCTGTATTTCTATCTAGTATCATTAACCTAGATTCATCTCTTTTTTCTATTGGTGTTTGAGCTATAAGCTCTTCTGGTAATTTATAATTAAATTCAGATAATTCCATTTTATTCAGATACTCCTTTTGTTTTTACTATATTATAGTCCTTATTTTTTGCTTGAAATAATCTTTTTGTTTTATATACTATACATTCAATTACTTGTTTTATATTCTTTGGTTCATCTAATTTATCCACTTTCATTGAATATATAAAATCTGTTGTTTTTATTGGTTTAAAAGAATATATATCTGCTGGCAATCCAATAAATTCTCCATCACTATCTTTTATCGCCTTATTCATATAATCAATATACCATTTTCTCAATCCATCATTTCTATCATCTGTATAATTATATTGCTCATAATCGTGAAGAGCTGGTACTTCATAACCATACTCTTTAGCATTCCTTTCAAGAGTATGTAAAAACTCATGTATAAAAACTTCTTCCGGAAATGTATTTGAAGTTGAATAATTATATTGTTGTTGTATTATTCTTATATTCGAAAAACCTTTGCCTATATAAATCATGTTTCCTAGACCAACCCATTCACAAATCTTATCATTCTGTGTTAAAACGCTCTCTAATGGTAAGTTTGTACACACAAATACATGATCAAATTCTTTTTGTTTAACAAATTTGTTAATAAGTTTATATACGTCTTTTTCACCTATATAATATCCATTTTCCTCATCATATGATAAAGTAGTAAGCGGTTCTTTAATCTCTATAATTTCATACTCAATATTCATTTGATTATTCGAAATACTTCTAATAGAATTTTGTAGCCTCTGCATATCAACACTTACCGTGTTTTTATCTGAGGTTGTCATTGTATATTCTTGTAAATTTCCATCAATCTCGACATTAGCATTATCTATTAAAAAAACTCCAAAATTCCATGTCGTTCCTTCATCTTCAGCTCCTTCTTCTATTGTAAAATCTGAAAACCATGCTGTTCCCTCAGCCGTATTCAGTAATCCTCCTAGTCTAAAAGCAATTTCAATCTTACTATTACATTTTGAGTTAAACATAAATTCAACTTTCGTCCAATCTGTGTTGCCTTGTATTACACTCGAATGCTCTTCTGTTCCATTTAAGCATATCTGAGCCCCAGCGGTTGGATCCCCTTCACTTCCTATTACATTGTTAGTTTTAACCATACACGTTACTCTATATGGGGTGTTAGGTCTAACAGAAATTTCTCTATAAAACATTGCATCATTTGGCAGTTTATTTTGTATTTTATAACTTCTATCTTTAGAATACTTCACCTCTGAATCTCTTGAAAACTGTGTTCTACCTTTTTCAGAAATTCCTTTTGTATAAAAATTATAATCATATTTTCTATATATGAATATTGCAATCACAATAATAATTATTAAAAACACATTAGATATTATATCTTTTCTTTTTTGCTTTTCCATATACTACCTCTTTTGTAAATAATGTACATATAGAGAAAAGGAGTATAAAACATATATTCCTTTTCTACATTTTTCTACGCCGTTCCTGTCCTCTTATTGGTTGTTGCTCTTTTAGTTTTAGACTTTTTAGGGATCTCTCTATTATTATTTATTATTATTTTAGGTGCATCCCCTTTTTCAACAGTTTCCTTTGTTATTATGCATTTTTCAATTTTTGGATTAGATGGTATCTCAAACATAATATCTCTCATAATATCTTCTATTATGGCTCTTAATCCTCTTGCTCCAGTTTTTCTTTCAATTGCTTTATCAACAACCGCATTCAATGCTTCTTTATCAAATTCAAGTTCAACATTATCATATTTAAATAATTTTTTGTACTGTTTTACTAGTGAATTTTTTGGTTCCACTAATATTTTTATCAATGCTTCTCTATCTAACTCTTTCAAAGTTGTTACTATAGGTAATCTACCAACAAATTCAGGGATTAAACCAAATTTTAATAAATCTTGAGGTAATAGAGACTCAAATACATCATATTTATTCATCTCTTTGTTGCTCTTTATATCAGCACCAAATCCCATCGTCTTCTGGTCCACTCTCTCTTTGATTATCTTCTCTAGGCCATCAAAAGCTCCCCCACAGATGAATAGTATATTCTTCGTATTAATCTGTATAAATTCTTGATGTGGATGCTTTCTGCCTCCTTGTGGTGGTACTGAAGCAACAGTTCCTTCAATAATTTTTAGTAACGCTTGTTGTACTCCTTCGCCACTTACGTCTCTTGTTATTGAAGGGTTCTCTGATTTTCTTGATATTTTGTCGATCTCGTCTATATAAATTATACCTTTTTCAGCTTTTTCCACATCATAATCTGCGGCTTGTATTAATTTTAACAGAATGTTTTCTACATCTTCGCCAACATATCCAGCCTCCGTTAATGTTGTAGCATCAGCAATTGCAAATGGTACTTTTAATATTCTAGCTAAAGTCTGGGCTAGTAAAGTTTTGCCGCATCCTGTTGGTCCTAATAACAAAATATTACTTTTCTGTATTTCTACATCGTCCTTTTCCATACTTTTTTCGGCATTAATTCTTTTATAATGATTATAAACGGCAACAGCTAAAGTTTTCTTTGCTGTATCTTGCCCAATAACATACTGATCAAGTATTTCTTTTATTTCTTCAGGCTTCGGTAAATCTGATACATTTTCAGTTTCATAGGTTATTTCACTATCTTCATACAAATCATTTTCAATAATATTTGTACAAACCTTTATACATTCATCACATATATACACCCCTGGACCTGCTATAATTCTTTCAACCTCTTCTTGTGTTTTTCCACAAAACGAGCATCTAATAGATTTATCTTTATCTCCTTTTAGCATTAATACTCTCCTTTTCAATTATATATATCTTTTGTTTTTATTTTCTTTTCTCCATTATACCATCAATCAATCCATATTCTAAAGCTTCTTGAGCCGTCATATAATGGTCTCTTTCGGTATCTCTATTAATTACATCTATTGGTTGACCTGTTCTATCACTTAATATTTTATTTAATTTTTCTCTAGTCTTTACCATATGGTCTGCATGTATTTTTATTTCTGTTGCTTGACCTGAAAGTCCTCCGCCTCCAATTAGCGGTTGATGTATTAAAATTTCCGAGTTAGGTGTAGCAAATCTCTTACCCTTTTCACCAGATGCAAGTAATACAGATCCCATACTAGCAGCTAATCCAACACATATAGTAGATACTGGACATTTTATATAATTCATAGTATCAACAATAGCCATTCCATCTGTTATTGATCCACCCGGGCTATTTATATATAAGTCTATCTCTTTATCAGGATCTTCCGACTCAAGAAACAACAATTGTGCCACTACTAATCCAGCTGACGTAGCATTAACATCCTCTCCCAAGAATATAATTCTATCTTTTAACAATCTAGAAAAGATATCATAAGATCTTTCTCCTCTTGCTGATTGTTCTATAACATAAGGTACTAAACTATCTTTTTCAAACATATTTTCAATTCCTCCTATTTTATTAGTAAATTATATAAAATTTAAAATAGTTAGTGAGCATAATAATATTTATAATTTATATAAATAAATTTTCCCCCCTAACTATTTCATTTATTATTTCTTTATCTTAGCATTTTTTATTATTAACTCTATTGCTTTTTCTGTTTTTATACTGTTTCTTAAATATTCAACTAAAGCTTCATTCTTTTTTAGTTCTTCTTCTTCTTTTCCATAACTTGTTGCCATTTCCTTTACTTTTGCATTAATTTCATCTTCTGAAGCTTCTATTTTTTCTTCTTTTATAATTGTTTCAAGTACTAATCTTGATTTTACATTTTTCTCAGCTTGTTCTCTGTAATTATCTTCAATTTCTTTTCTTGTTTTGTTCATTATTTTTAAGTATTGCTCTAAGTTAATTCCTTGATAAGCAAGTTGTTGTTCCATATCTCTAATCATGGCCTCAACTTCATTATCAATCATTCCAGATGGAATTTCAATTTCTGTATTTTTAGCAACTGTCTCAACTGCTGCATTTTCTGTTTCATGTTTTGCTCTATCATCATTTGATGCTTGTCTTTTCTCTCTTATGCTTACTTTTAAATCATTTAATGTATCAAATTCAGAAACATCTTTTGCAAATTCATCATCTAATTTTGGTAATTTCTTTTCTTTTATTTCATTTACTTTTACTTTAAATATTGCATCTTTTCCTGCTAAATCTTTTGCAAAATATTCTTCTGGGAATTTTACTTTTATCTCTTTTTCTTCTCCTTTTTTCATTCCTACAACTTGTTCTTCAAATCCAGGAATAAAAGCACCACTTCCTATTTCAAGTTCATGGTTTTCAGCTTTACCTCCATCAAAAGTTTTTCCATCAACAAATCCTTCAAAATCTATAACAGCTATATCTTTTTCCTTTACGGGTCTATCTTCTACAGTTATTATTCTTGCATTATGTTCTTGCATATGTGCAATTTCATGTTCTACATCTTCGTCAGTTACAGGATATTCAACCTTTTTTAGGTCAATTCCTTTGTATTTTCCAAGTTTTACTTCTGGTTTTGTTTGTACTATAGCTGTAAAAATAAGATCCTCACCTTTTTTCATTTTTACTATATCTATTTCTGGTTTACTTACAACATCTAATTTATTATCTTCAATTTCTTTTTCATAAATTGCAGGAACTAATTCATTGAAAGCATCTTCATAAAATATTTCATCTCCATACATTCTTTCAACAATATTAAATGGTGCTTTTCCTTTTCTAAAACCAGGTATGTTAAAATATCTTGCACTCTTATTAAATACCTTCATTATTGCATCATCAAATTTCTTAGCTTCAATTGTAAATTCAAGTTTTAGTTCATTATTGTTTTCTGTTTTTTCTATTTTTATACTCATTTACTTCAAGTCCTTTCTCATTTTCAATAAATTGCTAGTCTATTATACCACAAATTGCATATATTGCAAGCCTTTTTTGGATTTTGTTTTACACTATTTTTATCAATTTAAAATTTGTATAATCACAACTTACCATTTTATAGTTTACATTATTGTATATTCCATCAAAAACATTAACATGACTCTTCCCATGCAAATGTCCATATAAACACTCTTTAACATTATACTTTTCCAATATTTTTGTAAATTCGCTGTTCTTTAATTCTTTTAATAAAGGTGGATAATGCATACATACTATTATTGGCTTATCTTCCCCAAATTGTTGAATTCCATCTTTTATTGAATTTTCAAGTCTTAATAACTCTCTGTCTTTTATCTTTTTATCATCAGCATTTTCAGGAACTAGATTCCAGCCCCTCGTTCCAGAAATAATATAATTTTCAAATTCATAACTATTATTATATATAAAATCTATATTATAAAATTCTTTTTCTTTCAAAAAATTTCTCATTTTCTTTAATGTAGTCCACCAAAGGTCATGATTTCCTTTCAATAAGAGTTTCCTGCCTGGCAAATTGTTTATAAATTCAAAATCTTTATATGTATTTTCCAATTTCATTTCCCATGAAAAATCTCCCGGCAATAGTACTAAGTCCTCGTCTCTTACTTTTTCTAACCAATCTTGTTTTATTTTTTCCTCATAATCATTCCATCCAAATATATTCATTGGTTTATTTGTATTGAATGATAAATGCAAATCAGATATTGCATATATTGACATCTTTACTTCCCCTAACTAAGAGTTAAATTTGGTATAGCATTTAACTCAAGATTTGATCTATTACCTGCTATAAATTCATAGTACCCAGCAGAAGCAATCATTGCGCCATTGTCAGTACATAATTTAAGTTCTGGGTAATAGATATTTAAATTTTTTTCTGACGCCAAATCGTCAAATTTTTTTCGTATGTACGTGTTAGCAGAAACTCCTCCCGCCAAAACTATTTTATTTATGTTTGTTATTTTTACTGCTTCCTCTGCATGGCTTACCAATATTTCAGCAACTGTTTTTTCAAAACTTGCTGCCAAATCAGCCTTATTTATATCTGGTTTATTGTGGTTTAAATTTATTACAGATGTTTTTATTCCACTAAAACTAAAATTCAAACTATCAAAATGAGTCTTTGGTAAATTAATATTTGCTTGTCCCTGTTTCGCTAATTTGTCTATTTTTGGTCCACCTGGATATCCCAATCCAATTACTCTAGCCACTTTATCAAAAGCTTCACCAATAGCATCATCTTTAGTCTTTCCTAGTACCTCAAATGTATTATAGTCTTTTACAAATATTATCTGTGTATTTCCCCCAGACATCATCATACACAGAAATGGAGGTTCTAATTCTTCATGTGTAATATAGTTTGCTGCAATATGACCTTTTATATGGTTTACTGCTACGAGTGGTTTATTCAAAGCATAGCTAAGTGCTTTTGCGTATGACACTCCAACCAATAAAGCTCCTACAAGACCAGGGCCATATGTACAAGCAACTGCATCAATATCATTAATATTAACGTCAGCATCTGCAATAGCTTTTTTCATTACTGTTGAAATTGTCTCAACATGATTTCTTGAAGCTATTTCTGGTACGACGCCTCCAAATTTTTCATGAATGCTTATCTGTGTATCTATTACATTAGATAAAATTTTTCTTCCATTTTTAACTATTGAAACTGATGTCTCATCGCAACTAGATTCAATTCCGCATTATTAATATATCTTTCATTCTTCTTCACTTTCTATTTTTATAATCTAAATATTCCAAATAAAGCTGATACCATTGAATAAATTCCCCCTGATACAACATTTATTACTGGACTTATTATATAACTTATTAAATTAGTAAACCATAATGCAATAAATAACAAATAAAATATTTGCATATTATTTTCAAACCAAGTCTTTGCGTTATATGGTAAAAAATGCATTAAAATTTTTGATCCATCCAATGGTGGTAATGGTATCAAATTAAATACTCCCAATCCTATATTAACACTAATTGCCATTTGTATAGCTAATACAATTAGCATACCTGCTGTTGATAATACCATCCTTGGTGCAAATGCATTTATTGCAAATAACACAATTGTTAAAACAATCGCGATTATAAGATTCATAACAGGTCCTGCAAGAGCAACCAAAGCCTCTTGTGCAGACATTGATCTTTTTCTATTAAAATTAGTCGGATTTATCTCAACTGGTTTTCCCCATCCAAAATGAACAAATATAAGCATAAAAAAACCAACAGGATCAATATGTGATAATGGGTTTAAATTTAATCTTCCTTGTCTCCTTGGAGTATCATCTCCTAATTTATCTGCCACAAAAGCATGTGCAAATTCATGAAATGTTATAGCTACAATTACTCCTGGTAAAGTAAGAAGAAGTGCTACTAATTCCATTGGATTCTGTATATATTGTGCAATTGTAAATAATGCAAATACTGCAATTATAACATATAATATTCTCTTATCTATATTAAACATATCTTTTTCCTTTCATTTTTATGGCTATATTATATACTAGAAAAATAAATATGTAAATGTTTTTTTATTTTTGCATTTTTATTATTTCACTTTTCCATATATATTATAAAACTTATCTAAAACTTTTATTTCTCAATTCTTTTGCATGAGATAATGATATATCTGTTATCTCTCCTGAAGCAATTCTTGCTATCTCTCTAATAGTTTCATCTTCACTCATTAATTTTACTTTTGTATTAGTCTTATTATCTTGTATATCTTTGTAAATATAATAATTATAATCTCCCTGAGCTGCAATCGTGGCCAAATGCGTTACTATTATTACTTGATGTTTTTCTGCTATCTTTTTTAATTTATTTCCTACTGAATTAGCTGCTTTTCCACTAATTCCTGTATCAATTTCATCAAATATCAAAACTGGCACCTCATCAATATCTGATAATACTGTTTTTATAGCCAACATTATTCTAGACATCTCTCCTCCAGAAGCAATTTTACTTAATTTTTTTTCTTCCTCTCCCAAATTAGTTGTAATTACAAATTCGACATGACTATTGCCCTTATCTGAGAACTCTTTATCTTCAATTACTTTAGCGTTAAATCTTGCATTTTTCATTTCTAACTGAGCAAGTTCTTGGTTTATTTTTTCGTTCAATACTATAGAATGTGATTTTCTTAATTCTGTTATTTCTTCACATAATTTTTTCATTTCAAGTGTTATTTTCTCTATTTTTTCTTTTGTTTTCCTATTTTCTTCATCTAAATTCTCTATTCTATCAATTTCCGCCTCTAGTTTTTCTTTATATTCTACGATTTCTTCTATTGTATTTCCATATTTTCTTTTTAAAGAATATATCTCATCAAGTCTTTCTTCAATTTCATTTCTTTCTTCTTCATCAAAATACGCATCCTCTTTCATTGAAGAAATATCTCTAGCAACCTCTTGTACTTCATAGTAAATGTTTTTCAATTCTACTAATTTTTCACTATATTTATTATTTACATCTTCTATTTTCTCCAATGCTCTTATTGAATCATTTATTACATCTATTATTGTTCCTTCTAAATTATTACTAACATTATTTAACGATTCAGCAACTTTTTCTGAACTCATTATTATTTTTCTTTTTTCCTCAAGTTGTTCATCTTCTCCTTGTTTTAGGTTCGCAGATTTAATTTCTTTATATTGGTACTCTAATAAATCTAACTTTCTTTGTTTTTCTATCTCATCTCCATAATTGTTTTTTATTTTCTTATTTAGTTCCACATATTCATTATATAACTCAATATATCTATCATGTATACTAGACATTTTTTCTCCAACAAATTTATCTAAATACCTAGTATGAAACTCAGTATCCATAAGAGTTTGGTTATCATACTGTCCATGAATATCTATTATATTCTTCATGAAATTCTTTAGTTCATTTACAGTCACCAGTCTTCCATTTATTTTACATAAATTTTTTCCAGATGTATTTATTTCCCTCGACACTACTACATTTCCATCAATTGCATTAGGATTTTCTGGCAGATACAAAGCAAGCTCTACGAAAGACATGCTTTGCCCCCTTCTTATCATATCTTTTGAAAACCTTCCTCCTGCAATTATACCTAATGAATCTACTATTAATGTTTTTCCAGCTCCAGTTTCACCTGTCAATACATTTAATCCTTTATTTAAATCTATTACTATATCATCAATTATTCCTATATTTTTTATATGCAATGTAGTAATCATTTTTATCAGCCTCCAAATTTTTGTTCGTATATATACTACATTTTATTTTCTCTTTTGTCAACACCTTTTACAAAAATTTGTTTGTAACTTATCAACAGTATTTTCATTTCACATTACATAATGTATTGTATAATAAAAAACATTAAAATAATAACTCCTTTCTGTTATTGCATTACTATCGCATTAATTTTACATTATAAAAAACCTAGAATGCTTGAAATATAAGCAATTCTAGGTTTTAATATTCTGGTGACCCCTACGGGAATCGAACCCATGATTCGGCCTTGAGAGGGCCACGTCTTAACCGCTTGACCAAGGGGCCATAAAAATTACTTATTTAATATACCATTTTTCATAAACTAAGTCAACTAGTAAATCAAATTTTTTTAAGTATTTTCCATTTTCTTGTCAGGTATCTATATTTAAGTAATTTATATACACATCTCTAATATTTCTTTTAGTCTTTTATCTTGTTTTGTTAAGTATAAATATCCAATTAAAGCTTCAAAAGCAGTTGCATAACTATATTCCTCTACAGTTGCATTTTTAGGTACATGATGGTTTTCTGCATTTCTTCCTCTTCTAACTATGTCTTTTTCATCATTAGTCAAGTTCTCTTCAATTTTATGTAATATTCTTACTTGGGCATCTGCTTTAACATATTTTATTTTCTCTATATGTAACATATGTGGTTTTAATTTTGTTGTATTTGTTAAATGTGTTCTAATAAATAATTCAAATACACCGTCACCAACATAGGCCCATGTTAGAGGTGATAGAGTATTAACTTCTGCTATCTCTCTTTTTCTTTCTATTAATTCTACCAATTTTTCCTCCTTTTACTCTGCTATCTCCAGTGTAATTCTACCTAAATTTCCATTTCTAAAATCATCTAGTACTATTCTTGAAACTTTTTCTAAATCTATATTGTTTCCCTTAGATACAGCTCCTCTTTTTTCTCCTATGTAGTTCATTATCTCAACTACTCTTTCATTTTCTTCCAGTTCCTCATTTAAATTAATCTTGTCAATTATATTTGAATTTAAACTATATCTTTCAATTAGGTTTCCTCTATATTTTTCCATTAGAAATTTAACCAAATTATAGGCAATTTCAACTTCATCTATTACATCATCTTTTATAGTCCCTGTATAAGCTAAATTTAGGGCTGTTTGCTCATCTGCTATTTTAGGCCACAATACACCTGGTGTATCTAATAATTCTATATTGTTTGCAAGGCGTATCCATTGTTTATTTTTTGTAACCCCAGGTTTATTTCCAACTTTCATTGCTGTTTTGCTAGACACCCTATTTATAAATGATGACTTTCCAACATTTGGTACTCCTATTATCATCGCACGAGCAATTTTATTTCTGCCTTTCTGCTGTGCAATATTCCTCTCTTCAGTCATCATTTCATTAATTTTACCTACTATATTATTTGCTCCCATTCCATTATTAGAATTGCACAATATTGATGGCACGTGTTTTTTTTCAAAATATTTAATCCATTTATTCGTTTCGGCCTCATTTGCCAAATCTGATTTATTTAAAATAACAATTTTTTTCTTATTCTTTATTAGCTTTTGGACTTCTGGATTTTGGCTAGAAATAGGTATTCTCGCATCCAAAATTTCTATGACTATATCAACTAATTTTAAATCTTCCTCGACTTGTTTCATCGTTTTTGCCATATGTCCAGGATACCACGAAATGGAAACCTTTGAAAAATTTTTTTGACTATCATTTTTTTTCTTTTCTGCTCTGATTTTTCTTTTTTGATACATGTCCATATATATTATTCACTTCCATTCTATCTTTCAATTTATACAACTTTCTATATTATAACACAATTATTTGTTTTTATAAAGTCAATTGCTTGAATAAATTCATCTTGATATCTAAATTTTATTTTAATTCCACCATTTTCTTCTATATATATTGTCTATTAGTTCATATATAATTTTAGAATTAAGTTTTTCTATTTGTTTAAACTCTGTAAATATATTTATCCACTTTTTATTTGCTATACTATTAGACTTATTATTTTTTAATTTATTATTCAATTCTTTTTTTATTTTGTTTAATTGTTTTATATGTTCGCAATAATCTTAACGGTTCTACCATAAGCATCGTAAATTTAGTTGCACAAAATGATATTAAAAAAATCGGAGTTTTGTCATTTTCAGAAAAAGTATTACTTACATGGCTTCGACTGTTACGTTAATTAGATTTTTCACAGTTTCGTTTTTACTTATAAAAACAGAGGTAAAAGAGTATATTGTAGGCTCTTTTACCTCTATCTAATTTTTTTCTATTTTATTATTATATAGGATTTATAAAAAAACAACAAGTTAAATATTACATTTGTATTACATTTTTATATATTTTCTATTTTCAATTTCTTTTTATTAATTACAATCTGCGCAATTATACTTATTACAAGTAATATTCCTAAAATAACACTTATTACAGCAAATACATTTATTTCTTTTGGTTCAGCTTTATCTATTTCATAATATTGAAAAGTTTCATCCTTTTTGTCATATTTATAGTATCCATATTCTCCATTATTAACATTCATTGCATACACAACCACAAATCTATCATTTATTTCGTAAGCACTATATTGCTTTTCATTTATTGTTACAGATGTCTTTTTATATCCCTCTAATTTTCCTTCTGTTATATATAACAATAAATTTTTAGATGTTACCTCTGTGTATATGTCATACTTTCCATCATTATATGTCGCATATAATATTTGATTATTTTCGTCTTTTATTCCTACTATTATAAGTTTATTTGTTTCATTTTTGAAAGCTGGCACCTCTATATCATTTATCTTTATAGTTGTTTCTTCATATAAATTTAGTTTTTTTAGTAATTTTGCCTGTTTTACTACTGTGTATTGCTTTTGATTTATTGTAGCTATTATTGGATTTTTATCTACTACTGCTACATTTAATTTATATGTCTTTGTTTCTCCGTTTTCAGCTGTTACAACTATTTCGAAAACATTATTTCCTTCTTTTACCTCATAGTTTCCTGTTCCTTTTATTTTTGCTTTACTTCCTAATGTTTTAGCATCTATTGTTACATTTTCTTGTGTTAATGGTACTTCTACAAAATACTCTTGTGTGTCTTTATTAAATGCAGGACTAATCTCATAACCCAAAACAGATAATTCTGCCAGTCTTGCTTCCGCTTCTTTTTCTACATTTTCATTTGTAGTCTGCCCATTTTGTGTTTGACCTCCTGTTGTTTGACCACTTGATGTTTGACCTCCTGAACTTGGTGTATTAGGTTTTGATGTTGTTCCACTTGTAGGTGGATTTGTAGGTTGACTTGGGTTATTATTTGTTGAATTGTTTACTTGTTTTTCTTTTACTGTTATTGCCTTTGTTAAAGATATATCTTTATTTGCTCCATCTGCACTAGTGATATCTCCTGTAACAGTAACTGTTATTGTTCCTGCACCTTTACTATTACATGTTACACTAAATGTTTTAGTTGTATTTTCAGCATCTTCTGTTGCATCAGCATAACTTTTGGTTGCTCCATCTGTTGCTCCAGATGCTTTTATTTTTATATTCCATGCTGCCACATTGCTTAATGTTACTTTTATAGTTACATTAGAGCCACTTTCTACAGAAGCTGGTGCTGAAATTGAAGCAGAGCCTGCTCCAAAAGCAATTTGTGGTACAAGTATTATCATTATTAGTATTGCAAAAAATATATATAATTTTTTCATATGTTAGTACATTCCTCTCTTTCATTAATTTACTTTCTCTGAAGTCAACTATAAAATGCTTTATAAAGCTATTGAAGTATCGTTTTTATTCCTAAAAGATGTTGTCTAAGTCTTAATAAATCTGCAGAATTAATTGTGCTTCCATTTACTAACGCAGCAGCTTTTTTATAGGCTCCTGTTAGTGTACTAGTTCCAATTAAATGTTGTCTCATCTTTAATAAGTCTGCTGAATTTATTTTTCCATCCCCATTAATATCTCCATAAACTACACTTACATAGTTTTCTGAAAGATAACTAAATTCCGTTCCAGTTGAAATAACATCTGCTTTTGCTGTTATTTTTATATCTTGATTTGTTAATTGATTCTTTATGGTGCTTATCTTTTCGTTTACTTTAAATCCTGTAGCAAAGTTTTCTGTAGTTTTATATCCGGCCTTGTTTAAATACTCTGTTAATGTTGTATATTCCTTTACATCTTCCACAATTGTATATGTAAAAGTATTACTTACTCCCTCATATGTAATTGTAGCATCATATATTCCCGGTACAGATGAATCAAATCCTGTTATTGTATAATCGTTGACCTCTTTTTGTGCATTTTTATAATTTGCTATTACCTTTAATCCTGTTAAATCTAGCTTGTTTCCTACAATATATGTAGTCTTTTTAGGAGCTATAATGCTTATAGACTTTAGGCTATTGACTGTTTCCTTTTGTTTTACAACTATAGTTCCATCTGTAGTTCTTCTTAGTACTACGTATAAATTATTTTTAATAGAAACTATATTTAAATTATTAGAGTCTGCTGAATTGTCTACATCTATTCCTTCTTTAGTTAGACCCGTATTCTCATTATATGCATATACAATTGCTTTTCCTGTTGCTGACATATCTATTGCTAGAACATACATATTTCCTTGTGATACTGTAATTATAGGTGTACCTAATTTTATTGTTGTATCTATTTTTTCAAATTTTTCTCCATCATATATTACCATTCGCATTTTATCATTATTATAATCGCTACCTAATACAAAATATATTTTGTTATTAAGCGTTACTACATCGTATTGATTAGAATTCATAGTTGTTTCTATCTCTGTAAATTTGTTATTTTTCATTTCATACATTCTAATTAATCCATTTGACTGGTTATTTATAATATACATTTTGTCATTCATTATTTCTATTTTAGGAGTTCCTGCATAAGTTTTTTGCGAACCAGCTTCTAAACTTCCTTTATAATATGTTCCAATTAAATTGAATGTATTTCCATTTAGTTCGTATAAAGATGCTTGTAAATTATCTGAGTGCACTTTTGCCAAATATATTTTATCCTTATACTCTTTGTACGCAAAAGTTCCGTTTGTATCAGTTAACGTCGTAACTTTGCTCCATGCATTGTTGCTAAATTTGTATAATGTAATTTTGTCCCACATAGAGGTTATTAAGTACATGTCATTCTTTACTGTTAATAGTGATGCATTTATGATTTCACTTGTGCTATCCATTGAAGCTTCATTTATCTTTTTCCACTCTGAATTTTCATAACTGTGTGTATATATTTTATTGTTTCCCATATTTACTGAATAAAGTTTATTGTTGTATGAAATAATATCAGCGTTTTTCCTTGTATATACATCTCCTCCTACACTATCTGGAATTTCTGTGTTTTTCCATGTATCATAATTTTGTGCATCTGGTATAGTAACATCAATTGTCATGTTATCGCCTTTACTACTAGATATATTACTTATAACTATTCCAGAGTTACTACCATCACTAAATGTTAATGCTCCTTTAGTTACATTTAAATCACTAGAACCTATCAGTGTTTTTCCTTGTTCCTTTGAATATGATGCATTATATGCTTCATATCTTAGAGTAGCATCATCTTGAAGTCCACTTTCCTGCCTAAAAACATATACACCAGTTTTTCCTCTATTATTATTTAAACCTTCTACTGTTGTATCTATTCTATATACTATCATTCCTGAGTTTCCTATCATTCTATCTAGGCTAGTAAAATCTGTTGGCTTTTTTCTAAATTCTACTACAAATAGTTCATATTCGTTTAATGGTGATTTTAAAATATAGGCTTGATTCCCATTTGCGTTATCTTGTGAGCTTAATGTAAGCGTTTGACTAGTTGTAATTGTATCTATAGTAAGCCAGTTTGTAAATTTCATTCTTAAATATGCTAGCGGATATGACATTTGCTGGGCCACAGCTCCCATTATATCCCATATATATACTGGATACGTTCCATTAGATGTATATAAATCTGGATATCCCAAAGAATGCAAAAATTCGTGTGCAATCACTCCTGCTTTGCTATTTGAAATTGAATATGTATTTAACATATTGTATGTTCCTAGTTTTTTGTTAGACCATTTATCATTTTCTCCATAATCACTTTTATGGCTAACTAATGTAGTGTTCGAATCTACTTCATCAGAACCTCCTTTTAATATAATAGAAAAATTATCTATGTAGCCATCATTATCGTAGTCTAAATTGTCATTAATTCCTGATATAGAAGAAATTATAGTATTTATTATTGTATAGTCCACATTAGATTTTTCTGCATCTTCTGCTGTACATGGTAATTCTATTGGAACTAACTGTTTCCCATCATATTGTGGAAAAATATTTATTAAATTAAATTTTCCATATGATACTTTATTTAAGTATCCTTTTACAGATAAGTTTCCTTCGCCTTCATACATTTTTACAAAGTCTTGATAATTATTTATCAAATATTCTTTTCCCTCTGTATCTCCTCTAAAGTATGCAAAGAAAACAACATTTGCAAAGTCTTGTTTTGCTTTTTCTGAGCTTTTAGCTCCTACTAATACTGGTATATTTGCTGTTACAATTATTACTATAATTAATACTACTATTCTTACTTTTTTTAACATATTATATATAACCTTTCTCTCTTGTTTTCTAAAATTACTATAACATAAATTTGAAATGTTGAAAAGTATTTTTTTACTTATTCCAAAATTTTCTATCCTTATTTATCTTCTATCTGTTAGATATTATTTCAATAACTACATTATCTATATAAAAAAGCTAAAAAAATGTAATATATATTCGTATTAAAAGCTTTATATTTCATGTTTTCAAGGTGTTTTCCATTTTCCCTGACATCACAGTTTATATTTGTTCTTTGTGAAATTTTTTCTTGATTCATCTTTTTCTCTTTCCAATCTTTTCTTAATACTATTTTATATTTTAACATAAAATTTGCAAGTATTTCATATCTCAAAATGGTTAAATATTCATCATATCTAGGATATTTACCTAGAAAAGCTACCCTTAATTTCTTAAGGGTAGCTTTTCTTTGATACATTAATCGCAATATTTTCTTGGTTTCTTGCAACATATTATTAGAATTATCGTTAATACTAACAATAGCCCTAATACAACTGCTAAAACTATTATTGCACTAATTGCTTCTAATATAGTTCCAACCATTTCAGCTCCTACTATTATTCCTATTACAACGCCTAGCGCAACGGCAAGTATTGTAGCAATTAATCCGAAGCAATTTTTCTTTTCTTTCTTCTTTGTATCACAACAGCAATTATAATCATGTGGCTCCATAAAAGTCACCTCCATACAACATCTTTTTTGCTTGATGTTATACTATATTGTATGCTGTGTTCTATTTTTTGACACAATTAGTCATTTTTTATTTCATTCTTTGTTTTACCGCTTCATACATTACTATTCCAGCTGAAACTGATGCATTTAAAGATGTAATTTTTCCTTTCATAGGAATTTTTATTAAGAAATCGCAATTTTCTTTTACGAGTCTGCTCATTCCGAAACCTTCGCTTCCAATTACAATTGCAACATTTCCTGTCAAATCTTCATCATAGTACATTTTTTCTGTTTCCATATCTGTACCATAAATCCATACATTATTTTCTTTTAAATATTTTATGGTTTCATTTATATTGTTTACACGTGCAACTTTCATGAAACTTGTTGCTCCAGCTGATGTTTTTACAACCGTGCTGTTTACCGCTGCAGCTCTTCTCTTTGGTATGATTATTCCATGGACACCTGCTGTTTCTGCAGTTCTTATAATCGAGCCCAAATTATGTGGGTCTTCTATTCCATCTAATATTAATATAAATGCTTTCTCGTTTTTAGCTTTTGCTTCATTTAAAATATCTTCTACTTCACAATAATCAAAAGGTGGAACTATTGCGATTACACCTTGTGCATTTTCAGTTTGAGCCATTTGATTTATCTTTTCTCTTTCGACTTCTACTGTTACAATTTTTCTTTCTTTAGCTTTTGCTATTATCTTTGTAATAGAACCATGTTTTTCGCCTTTAGTGATATAAATTTTATTTATATCTTTGCCACTCTCCAATAATTCTAAAACTGCATTTCTTCCTTCAATTTGATCATCAAATTCTTTTTGTTCATTTTCTTTTGAAAATTTATTATTTCTAAAATTTTTACTCATCTAAAATATCCTCTTTTTACAAATTTAATTATAAGCTCTTTTGCACAAATAAAGCTTTATCGTTTTTCGCCCAAAAAGGGGCGTCCCTATTGGGCAATTATTTTTCATCATCTAATTTCAATACTGACAAGAATGCTTCTTGTGGTATTTCTACGTTTCCGATTTCACGCATCTTTTTCTTTCCACGTTTTTGCTTTTCTAGTAATTTTTTCTTTCTTGTTACGTCTCCACCATAGCATTTTGCTAAAACGTCTTTTCTCATTGCAGATATTGTTTCTCTTGCAATTATCTTGCCTCCGATTGCTGCTTGTAGTGGTATTGTGAATAATTGCCTTGGTATTACTTCTTTAAGCTTTTCTATCATCTTTTTGCCTCTTTCGTAGGCAGAATCTTTGTGCACTATGAATGATAATGCATCTACGTTTTCTCCGTTTACTAGTATATCTAGTTTTACTAGCGTTGATGGTCTGTATTCTTTTATTTCGTAATCAAATGATGCATATCCTTTTGTTTTTGATTTTAATTTATCAAAAAAGTCGTATATTATCTCGTTTAGTGGTAACTCGTATATTAACGTTACTCTTGTTGTGTCTAGATATTTCATATCTATATAAATTCCACGTCTATTTTGGCATATTTCCATTATGTTTCCGACAAATTCTTTTGGTGTTAGTATTTCCGCTTGTACAAATGGTTCCTCTATTCTTGATATTTCGTCTGCTGGGGGCAAATCTGCTGGATTGTAGATTTCTACCATCGTCCCATCTGTTTTATATACTTTATAGATTACAGATGGAGATGTTGTGATTAGACTTAAATCAAATTCTCTATCTAATCTTTCTTCTATTATTTCCAAATGTAATAATCCTAAGAATCCACATCTAAAACCAAAGCCTAATGCTGCAGATGTTTCTGGTTCATATTCTAAGGCCGCATCATTTAGTTGTAATTTTTCAAGGGCGACTTTTAAATTTTCGTAATCACTTCCGTCCACTGGATATAGTCCGCAATATACCATTGGATTTACTTTCTTGTAACCTGGAAGTGGCTTTTCTGCTGGTCTATCATCTACTGTGATGGTATCTCCAACACGTATATCTGATAAACTCTTTATGCTTGCAGCAATGTATCCAACTTCTCCTGCTGTTAAGCTTTCGGCTGGCGAATATGAGCCAGGTTCAAAATATCCTACCTCTGTTACTGTAAATGTTTTGCCAGATGCCATTAATCTTATCTTGTCTCCAACTTTTACGGTTCCGTTTTTTATTCTGCAATATGCAATAGCACCTTGGTAGTTATCATAAATAGAATCAAATATCAAGGCTTGCAATGGCGCATTTTCGTCTCCTGTTGGAGCCGGAATATCTGTAACAATTCTTTCTAGCACTTCGTCTACATTTAATCCTGTTTTTGCAGAAATGCAAGGTGCATCTTGTGCGGGTATTCCAATTATATCTTCAATCTCATTTTTTACTTCGTCAGGTCTCGCATTTGGCAGGTCAACTTTATTTATAACTGGAAGTATTTCAAGATTATTGTCTATGGCTAAATAAACATTTGCAAGAGTCTGAGCCTCTACGCCTTGGCTTGCATCTACTACCAATATTGCACCATCACATGCTGCTAAGCTTCTAGAAACTTCGTAATTAAAGTCAACATGTCCTGGGGTATCTATTAAATTAAGTTCATATGTATGACCGTCTTTTGCTTTATATTTCATTCTAACAGCCTGAGACTTTATTGTAATTCCACGTTCTCTCTCGATATCCATGTTATCTAGAACTTGTTCTTCCATCTCTCTTTTAGAAAGAACTCCAGTCATCTCGATAAGTCTATCTGCTAATGTAGATTTACCGTGGTCTATATGTGCAATTATGCTAAAATTTCTAATATATTTTTTCTTATCTTCCATTAATTGTATTCCCTTCTTAAGGTTTAATTTTAGGCTCATTCAAATACGTTTCAAATAGCCTGTTGTCCGCTTTTTGTACATTCCAATTATACTTTTTATACGTTAAATTGTCAATGCAGATTTCCTATTCATTTTGATACACCAATTGTTTTTCTCCATGCCATAAATAATATTTCTTCATTTTAACAAAATTAAAAGAGCATTGTTTATTTTACTAAACTTTGCTCTTTGCTATATTAATCTTCTTTACTTATTTTGGCATATTTTTTTAATTTTGCATATGCCAGGCTATTTACACTACCAGATGTAAATCTTCCTGATTCGTCTCGTTTTCCGGCTGGTACTCCAGTTAAAATTTCTATTCCTTGTTCTATTGTCGAAATTGCATAGATATGGAACAATCCTTGTTTTACCGCTTCTACGACTTCATCTGATAAATTCAAATTTTTCTCGTTTAATTTCGGTATCATAACTCCGTGTGAGCCTTTAAGTCCACGTGTCTTGCAGATTTTGAAGAAGCCTTCTATTTTTTCGTTTACTCCACCAATTGGCTGTATTTCACCTTTTTGGTTTACAGAACCCGTAACTGCAATTGATTGATTTATTGGTATTCCTGAAAGGCTTGAGAGTATTGCATATAACTCTGTTGAGGATGCACTATCTCCATCAACACCATTATATAATTGTTCGAAGCACAAACTTGCAGTTAAAGATAATGGCATGTCTTGTGCAAACATCTCGCCTAAGTATCCACTCAATATCAAAATTCCTTTTGAATGAGATGAGCCAGACATTTCTACTTCACGCTCTATGTCTATGATTCCATTTTTTCCAACATAAGTATTAGCCGTAATTCTTGCTGGTAATCCAAATGAATAATCTCCTATACTCATTACTGTTAAACCATTTATTTGTCCAACTTTGAATCCTTCTGTGTCTATTAAAAGTGTGCTATTATTTATCATGTCAAGATATTTTTGATTGTATTTTTGTACTCTTTCAATTCTTTGAAAAAGTGCTTCGTCTACAATTTTTCCAGTAATAACTTTTTCTCTTTTTAATTTTGCAAGTGTAGCCGCTTCTCCAACAATCTGAGTAATCTCACTAAATCTTGTAGATAGCTTCGTTTGATCATTTGCAAGTCTAGATGCAAATTCTATAACTTTCGCCATTCCAGATCTATCAAGTGGAGGAAGTTCTTCTGTTTGGCAGAATCCTTCTACTACTCTTGCTAATTTATTCATATTTTCCAATGTTAAAGGTGCATCATCTTCAAACTCAACTTTTATCTTGAATAGCTTTCTAAAATCAGTATCAACAGATATTAAAGTTTGATATAATGCTTCGTTTCCGATTAATATTACCTTTAAATTAAGTGGAATAGGCTCTGGTTTTAGAGAAACCATTACCATAGACGAATGTTGATCAACAGGGTTTTCTATTCCTAATTCTTTTGTTCTTAATACTTTCTTTAATGTTTCATAACAATATTGATTAGAAACTATGTCTGTAGCCTGCATTATTAAATATCCACCATTCGCGATGTGTAATAATCCTGGCTTTAACATTGTGTAATCTGTTTTCAAGCTTCCATAATAATTTTCATATTCCAACTTTCCAAATATATTTGGATATGAATAATTTGAATCCATTATTACTGGAGCGCCTTCTAAGTTGCTATTATCTATAAATAAATTTACTCTGTAATTAAGCCATGGTCTTTGAACTTCCTGCCTTTGTGGCTGTGGTTGTACTGGTTTCTTGCTATCATCATCAACAACTAAGAATGCATTTACATTCTTTAAAATATCTTTTTTTACATCATCTAAGAATTTTGTAATTTTCTTATTTCTCTTGAAATTAGATTTAATGTAATTTATGTGTGCGTTTACAGTAAGAAGTGCAACATTTGATTGCCATTCACTAATCCTCTTATCAGACTCAGATTGGATGTTCTTTATCTGCGAAATAGCTTCCATTACATGCTGTTGGACGATTGCTGATTTGTCTTCGAAATCCTTTTTAGTTTCAGGATCTAGCTTTTCAAATTCCTCTTCCTCAATAGTTTTTCCATTTATAACAGGCATCATATAAATTCCATTGTTAGCAGATTTAACTTGGAAGCCATATTGTGAAGATGTTGCATTAAGCTTATCCATTAAAGCAGATCTTTTTGCTTCATATTCCTGCTTAATAAGTGCCTTTTCCTTCTCGAAATCCTCGTTATTAAAGGTATCTTTTATGTCATGTTTTATGTCTTTAATAAATCTATCCATTGCATCTCTAAATTCTTTACCTTGACCTGCTGCAAGCGGAATAGCAATTGGCTCATTTGGATTATCAAAGTTATAAACATAACACCAGTCCTGTGGAGTCTTTTTCTTCTTAGAAATACTCTCCAAATAATGCTTAGTGTACATGGTTTTGCCAACTCCACTAGGCCCTTCTATATATAAATTGTAACCATTAATATCAACATTAAGTCCAAATTCTAAAGCTTTTATTCCTCTGTCTTGGCCAATTCCACTCGCTATTGGCTCCAAACTTTCGGTAGTTTCAAACTTGAATATGTTTGGGTTACAAGTTGATTTTAAATTCTTGTAAGAAAGTTCAAATTGATTTTTCATTAGTAATTCCTCCCATAAACTTTTCTAATCTTTTAGTATATCTTTATTTATGCTTTACTTTAAATTCTCATTAAAATTCTAATTTCATAAGTATTGCATCATATGTATTGTCATAATATTTTTTTCTTAGTCCGACTTCTTTGAAATTATACTTTTTATAAAGATTAATTGCAATAGAATTTTGAATATTTACTTCTAGATTTATACATTTTATTTTTTCTTGCTTGCAATACTCTATTAGTTTGTCCATAATGCATGACGCTATTTCTTTATGTCTACAAACTTTTTTTGTAACAATATTCATTAAATCTGCTTCATCTAAAACTATTTTTAAACCTGCGAATCCAACAATATCATCGTTTTGCTTTGCAATAAAATATCTTGAAAAATTAGATTCTAATTCTTCTTTTAGAGTCTCGTAATTCCAAAATTCATCAAAATCGGTTTCAAGTATATCCTTTATATTTTCTAAATCTTCGATTTTCATTATGGAAATCAGATAGTTATTTTTCTCCATATTTCTCCCTTTCTGCTTGCGATTTTCTCAAATATAAAGGTAAAATATTACTTGAATCTCCGTATTCACCTTTTAGATATTTATCATATGCACATCTTGCTAAAGATATACTTGATTGTATGTTTTTATCTGAAAATCTTATATCTTTATTTGCAAATTTTTCTAATATTAAATCTTTATGTAAAACGCTTCCATCTCCAATAAAAACAATTGAATTTTCTGAATGTAATTTGCAATTTTCTAAAGCTACTTCAATAGTGTCTGCTATATTATCTCCAATTTGAACATATGTATTATCTTTTAATTCAAACATTGCAGAATACACGTTATTATTCTTGCAATCTATGATAGGGCAAATTGTTGCATTTTCTTCTATATTGTAAGCCAGGCTTTCAAGTGAAGTTACGCCTACTGTAGGAATGTTTTTTACATCTGCAAATGCCTTCATAGTAGCAATTCCAATTCTTATTCCTGTAAAAGAACCTGGGCCTAAACAACACGCTAACAAATCTATATTGTCCAAGCTCAAATTAGAAGCCTTAAACATATTGTCAATCATAGGCATTAGCTTTACAGAATGAGTTCTTTCATCATCATTATTACCTTGTGCAATTACATTAATATTTTTATTTTTATCGACTTCCACAATAGAAACAGAACAGTTTCTAGAAGAAGTATCAACTGCAAGAATTTTCATTTTTTTATTTCCTCTATTCTTAATTTTCTTAAATCCAAATTATCGGCATCATTATCTCTAGAAAAAGTAATCCTTATATAGTCATCTTGAATAATATTCTCAATCATCTCTCCCCATTCAAAAATGCAAAGTCCAGTTTGCAAATATTCTTCTCCTCCAATTGCATAAAACTCATCAACATCTGCCAACCTATATAAATCAAAATGATAGATTTTAAATTTCGGAGTATCATACTCATTCACGATAGTAAATGTAGGACTAGAAATTTCATCTTCTAATCCAAAATGTCTAAGAAGTCCTTCTGTGAACTTAGTTTTTCCAGATCCCAAATCACCAGATAAAACAACCTTAGAATTTCCATTCAATTTTGATGCAAACTCATCTGCAAACTTAATTGTTTCTTCTTCCGAATGCGAAATAAATTCGTAACTATGCATTATTACATTTCCTTTCTTTTTGCTTCTATTTTACTAGTTGTATTCTACATTAAAACATATAAATTTTCAAGTTTTTATTTAAATCTGCTAGCAAAAAATATTGACATTATAAGAGACGAAGCCTTAACTTTTCTTCGTCTCTAAAATAGTCTTTCTTGCTATTCCTGTATTTTTCCATGAATTATCTTTATAATTTTAGCATTATCTTGTGGTTTAAAATATTCAAATGCTTCTGGTGGCAAATTTATCATATCCATCGCAAGACATCTATTTGCATCTCCATGAGCTATAACAAAAACATTTTCTATTTCATGGTTCTGCATATATTCTTTAATAAAGAACAATACTGAATAGCATCTATCGCATACATTTGCAGGACTTTCGCCTAAATATTGTTGTTTAAAATATTTTAATGTATTTCTATTATATTCGGCATATTCCCTCTTATAGTCATTCATTTTCTTGTCATGATTTATAAAGTCAAACGCACCATAAGACATTTCTCTTAAATCATTTAATACAAATACACTTTCTTCATTGAATTTTGCCTGCATATTTGCAAGTTCAAATGTTTTTCTTGCTCTTTCATATGGAGAAACAAGTACAAGAGTTTTATTTCTATCTATTTCTTTACTTTCAAACATTTGCTTAATTTTACTTCCAAGATTTCTTGCTTGCTCTTCACCTTTTGGCGTAAGTCTAACTTTTATGTCTTCTAGCCTTTCCTCTTCTTTAACTTCATACGCATAGTCTGAAACTTTGCTCTGTAATATATTACCTTCTGACTCGCCATGTCTAACCAAATAAATATTCAATTTTTTTATAAATTCATATGGACTTTCCATATCGCTTAGTTCTTTTATATCTTCAATTCTATAATACATATAATCCTCCGTCCATTGTTTCTTATCATAGACATATGAATATTTTTTTAACTCTAGTTTCGCCCAAAAAGGGGCGTCCCTATTGGGCGATTTTTTATTTTTCTAGTACATCTTTACATCTTGGGCATAATCCATCTTCTATGTGGTCATTGTACATCCAACATCTTTCGCATTTTTCGCCTGTTGCATGTTCTACTTTTACTCCTAGTTTTTCTTCTTGTTTTCTGTTATTTTCTTGTATTTCTAGTCCAGATACTATTAATACAAGTTTTATTAGTTCTTCATTTTCTTTTAAGAATTTGTATTCTTCTCCTTCTGCATATATTGTAACTTTTGCGTCTAGAGAGTTTCCTATTGTTTTTTCTGCTCTTGCAAGTTCTAGGTCTTTTGCAACAATGTTTTTAACTTTTATTATTTTTTCCCATTTTTCTGCTATTTCTTTGTTATCCCATTCGTCGTTTGCAACTGGGTAATCTGCAAGCATTGGGCTTTCTACGTTTTCTTTTTCTGTATGTTTCATTGCAGACCAAATTTCTTCGGCTGTGAATGAAATCATTGGTGTTAATATTTTTACTAGTGCATCTAATATGTAATACATAGTTGTTTGTGCTGCACGTCTTGCTACTGAATCTGCTTTTTCTGTGTATAGTCTATCCTTTATTATGTCAAGATAGAAGCTACTCATATCTACAACGCAGAATTGGTTTACATCGTGGTAGCAGTTTCCGAAACTGTATGTGTCGTAATCCTTTGTACAGTCTTTAATCAATTTATTTAATCTTGTTAATGCCCATTTATCTATTTCTTGTAAATCTTCATAAGCAACTGGCTTTTCAGGATCATAGTCATAAGTATTTCCTAAAATATATCTTGCTGTGTTTCTTATTTTTCTATAAACATCTGAAATTCCTTTTAGTATGTCATCTGATAAGTTTACATCCATAGAATAGTCTGATGATAATGCCCAAAGTCTTAATATATCTGCTCCAAATTTGTTTGAAACATCTATTGGAGATACTCCGTTTCCTAAGCTCTTAGACATTTTTCTTCCTTGACCATCTACAACGAATCCACAACATAGAACTTCTTTGTATGGGGCTATTCCATTTACTGCAACTGATGTTAATAATGAAGATTGGAACCAGCCTCTGTATTGGTCATTTCCTTCTAGATATAAGTCTGCTGGGTAGTCTAATCCTCTTTCAACTAGAACGCTTTGATGTGTAGAACCTGAATCAAACCAAACATCCATTATATCTGTTTCTTTCTTGAATTCTGTGCATCCACACTTTGGACATTTTGCACCTTCTGGTACTAAATCTTTTGCTTCTTTTGCCCACCATGCGTTTGTTCCTTCTGTTCTTACAACTTCTTGAATCTTTTTTATAGATTCTTCTGTAACATAAGGCTCTCCACAGTCTTTACAATAGAATATTGGAAGTGGAACACCCCAAGTACGTTGTCTTGAAATACACCAATCGTTTCTTCCTTTAATCATTTCGCTCATTCTGTCCTCGCCCCAATCTGGGTGCCATGTAACTGTCTTAATAGCCTTTAAAACATCATCTCTAAATCCATCAACAGATGCAAACCATTGTGGTGTAGCTCTGAAGATTATTGGCTTTTTGCATCTCCAGCAATGTGGATAAGAGTGTTCTATTTTTACGGCTTTTAGTAAATATCCATTTTCATCTAACCACTCTGTTATTGTCTTGTTAGATTTTGCATAGAATTGACCTGCAAACTCGCCAGCCTCGGCTGTTTGTTTACCTTTATCATCAACTGCAACAACCATTCCAAGTTTATCTTTCAATCCTTGTAAATAGTCCTCTTTACCATAAGCAGGTGCTGTATGAACTGCTCCAGTACCTTCATCAAGAGTAACATTTACAGTCGTCTCACTACCAAGAACTACTCTAGACATTCTGTCCAAGAATGGATGCTTGCATAGAACTCCTTCTAGTTCTGAACCTTTGAAAGTTTGAACTGTTTTGTAATCTTCTACTTCAGCAAGCTTCATAACTTTTTCTACAAGCTCTGTTGCAATTATTAATCTTTCAAGTTTTGCATTCTCCTTGTTTTCTTTTAACTCAACCATGCTATACTCATAATCTGCACCAATTGTAATTCCCATATTTCCAGGTAGAGTCCAAGGTGTAGTTGTCCAAATTACCATATAAGTATCTTTTTTATCAAACAAGCCCTTAGAATCTTCAACAGGAAATTTTACATATATAGATTCTCCTGTTACATCTTTATATTCAATTTCAGCTTCTGCTAGTGCTGTTTCACAATCAGTACACCAGTAAACTGGTTTTAATCCTTTATAGATATATCCTTTTTTGTACATATCTCCGAATACACCAATTTGTCTTGCCTCTGTTGCGTGGTCATAAGTTATATAAGGGTGGTCCCAGTCTCCAAGAACGCCAAGACGTTTGAAGCCTTCTGTTTGGATATCCTTGTAATTTGTTGTAAATTCTCTACAAGTATCTCTAAACTTTGTAACAGGAATCTTGCTTCTATCTAGTCCAAGCTTCTCAATAGCCTTCTTCTCAGTTGGCATTCCGTGTGTATCATATCCAGGAATAAAAGGTGCATAAAAGCCTTTCATAGCCTTATATCTTACGATTGTATCCTTCAAAATTTTATTTAAAGCATGTCCAGCATGAATTTCTCCATTAGCATATGGAGGTCCGTCATGTAAAACAAAATGCTTATGTCCTTCATTTTTCTTTAAAATCTTCTCATATAATCCATTCTCAAAAACAGCCTTTAATGTTTCTGGCTCTTTAGTTGGCAAATTTCCTCTCATCGGAAAATCTGTCTTTGGCAAATTAAGTGTGCTTGAATAATCTTTCTTTTCTTCACTCATATAAATTACTCCTTTCATTTTTGCCCAATAGGGACGCCCTTTTTGGGGCGAATTTTTATTTTCCAGAGAATAGCTTCATTTTATAAACCTACTTTTATAATTTATTACATTTTTTCGCCCAAAAAGGGGCGTCCCTATTGGGCGAAGTTTGGCTTAGTCTTTGGCAACAAAAATTCGTCCTATTAACATAGGACGAATTTTACTCCGTGGTACCACCTAATTTAAAAGTTTATATTCTTGTTTGAATAGTATAATCTTCTATAATTTAGATTTTTTTCAACACAAGATGTATTTAGCTTTTCTCTTATTTTATCTTAACGCAATATTACGATTTATATTACTCAAATATTAACATTGGATTTTTAACAATATTCTTTCACATAAACAACTCCAAGGTGATAATAAATAATCTTTAATTTATCAAAATCTCAGCATGCATTTGACTCTCTGTTAATTAGTCTTATTTATCTTGTCCTCTTCATAGTTTTTTCTATTCAATTCTACATAATAATTTACCACAAATAAATGACGAATGCAAGTAAAATTGCAAATTATTATATGATTTAACTTTAATTTTTAATAATTTTCCAATATTCTTTTCTATCCGAGCCAACTCTTTCAATAAATTTATTATCCTTTAAATATTTGATATTTAATGTAATTGCATAAATTCACAAAATCTTTTTTCATTTTTATCATCATACAAAAAAACAAGTAATCTCGTATAAACCTATATCAAAATTACTTGTTTTTCTGCGTTTTTTATTTCGTTTAATTTTTATTATTCAGCTTTTGGTGCTTCAGTTGCTGGTGCAACTTCTTCAACTGGAGCTTCTGCAGGAGTTGCAACTACTGTTTCTTCAACAGCTTCTGTTAAATCTTCTTTTACATCTATATATTTAGACTCAATTTTTGCTCCAACATTTTCCTTTGTCTTAGCAGCTTTACCAGTTCTGTTTCTTAGGTAGTATAATTTAGCTCTTCTAGCTTTTCCTACTCTAACTACTTCAACTTTCTCTACTAATGGAGAGTGTACTAAGAATGTTTTTTCTGTTCCTACTCCATAAGCAATTCTTCTTACTGTAAATGTAGCGTTAACTCCGCCACCTTGTTTCTTTATTATTATTCCTTCGAATACTTGGATTCTTTCTCTGTTTCCTTCCTTAATTCTTTGATGTACTCTTACTGTGTCACCAACTTTAAGGTCTGGAATCTTATTTTTCAATTGTTCATGTTCTATTGATTTTATTATATCCATCGATATTCTCCTTTCTTAATTTTCTAATTTATATTTCGGTTAGTTTTCATGTTCTTCCGAAATTATTTTTTCTGCTTCTTTTAAATCTTTTTCATTAAGAAGCTCTGGTCTTTTCAAAAATGTATTTGTTAAAGAACTTTTTCTTCTCCACTCGTCTATTTTCTGATGATTTCCAGAAGCTAGTATTTCTGGAACTTTTTTACCATGAAATTCTTCTGGTCTTGTATATTGACTATATTCTAAATATCCTTGAGAGAATGATTCTTCTTTTGTAGAATCTGTACTTAGTACACCTTCTACATATCTGCTTACTGAATCTATAAGCACCATTGCAGGTAACTCTCCTCCAGTTAGCACATAATCTCCAATCGATATTTCTTCATCAACAATTTCATCTAATACTCGTTGATCAACTCCTTCGTAGTGACCACAAAGTAGAATTAAATGTTCTTCCTTAGATAATTCTTGAACTTTTGCCTGGTTTAATTTTTTTCCTTGAGGTGATAAGAATATTACTTTTGATTTTTCATCTTTTACAGATTTATATGCATCATACACAACATCTGCTCTCATTACCATTCCTGCTCCACCACCATATGGAGTATCATCTACTTTTTTATGCTTGTCTTTCGAAAAATCTCGTATATTAATCAGGTTAATATTTATTAAATTTTGCTTAGACGCTCTTTCAATAATACTGTGTTTTAATGGTTCAAACATTTCTGGAAATAATGTTAGTACATCAAATTTCATATTTACTCCTCTTTAAATTAAGCCTTCAATAATGTGAACTATTATTTTTTTATTTTCTAAATCTACTTGTTTTAGTACGTCTTTGATTGCTGGCAATAGAATTTCTTTGCCTTCATCATTTTTTACAACATATATGTCACTGCTACCAGTGTTATATATGTAATCTACTTTTCCAAGCAATTCATCTTCATCACTATATACATCTAATCCTATTAAATCTGCTATGTAATAGGTACCCTCAGGAAGCTTTTTTGCATTTTTTCTGTCCATTTTTATGTAACAGTTACGCAAAGTTTCTGCTTGTTCTGGAGTCTCTATTCCTTTTAACTTTAGGATTACCATACCTTTGCTGTAATTAACTTTTTCTATTTGGAATGATTGTAATTGATTTTTCTTTTCGACAAAGATTTCTTTAAAAGTATCAAATTTTTTTATATCATCTGTAAAAGGCTTTACTTTTACTTGACCTCTTATACCAAATGTGTTTACTATTTGACCTAGTTCTAAATATTTTTCCATTACCTATTCCTCAAATATAATTCCAACTTTTTTATGTTCTTTAGCTGTAATAGCTTTCATAACAGTTCTTATTGCTTTTGCATTTTTGCCTTGCTTTCCAATAACCTTTCCCATGTCCTCATCAGCAACTTTAACTTTAAGAAGTATCCCCTTCTCATCGTCAGTTCTGGTAATTTGAACTTGTTCCTTGTTATCTACAAGACTTTCAATTATTGTTTTTAATATTTCTTCCATACAACTTCGCCTTTCTAAAAGCATTCACACATAAATTATTGTGCTTTCTCTATTAAAGCTTTTACTGTATCTGTTGGCTTTGCACCATTTTTAATCCATGTTGCAACCTTCTCTTTGTCTAAGTTGATTGTAGCTGGATTTGTCATTGGATCATATGTTCCAATTTTTTCTACTATTCTTCCATCTCTTGGAGATCTTGAATCTGCAACAACGATGTGATAGAATGGAGCCTTTTTTGCACCTGCTCTTTGTAATCTGATTTTTACCATTTATTTTCACCTCCGCATTTTTTGAAACTGCTCTTTTAGAACAACTTTTTATATAAATTTCTGTACCTACAAACTGTTGGGTTCGTATAATGTACATAAAAATTAATAACTTATTTATAAAACTTAATATCTATATTATTGGTTTAAATTCATTTCTTTCATCATCTTTTTCAAGGATTTTTTATCTTTCATTTGTTTCATCATTTTCTGTGTCATCTCAAATGACTTCATGAATTTATTTATTTCTTGCACGCTTGTTCCACTACCATTTGCTATACGAATTCTTCTTGAACCATTTAATAATTTAGGATTTTTTCTTTCCTTATCAGTCATAGAGCATATTATTGCTTCTATTCTTGTAAACTCTTTTTCATCTACTTTTAAATCCTTAATATTTGCCATTCCTGGTATCATTTTAAGTATTGATGAAAATGATCCCATTTTTTTTACTTGTCTTAATTGAAGTAAATAATCATTCAAATCGAATTCTTTTTTAGCTAATTGTTTTGTAAGCTTTTCTGCCTCCTCTTGGTCAAATGATTCTTCTGCTTTTTCTATTATTGATAGAACATCACCCATTCCAAGTATTCTTGATGCCATTCTGTCTGGATGGAATACCTCTAGCTCACTTAGCTTTTCTCCCATACCCACAAATTTTATTGGCTTGCCAGTTACCTTTTTTACTGATAACGCAGCACCACCACGTGTATCACCATCTAATTTTGTAAGTATTACTCCATCTATTCCTAAAGCATCATTGAATCCTGTTGCAACATTTACAGCCTCTTGACCAGTCATAGAATCTACAACTAGTAATATTTCATGTGGATGAACACTTGCCTTTACATTTTTAAGCTCGTTCATCAATTCTTCATCTATCTGTAAACGTCCTGCTGTATCTAATATTACAACATCATTCAATTTTGAATATGCAACACTCATTGCCTGTTTTGCGATATGAACAACATCTTTCGAATTTTCATTTGCAAACACCGGAATATTTAATTGTGCTCCAACTACTTGTAACTGCTTAATTGCAGCTGGTCTGTAAACATCACACGCAACTAGTAATGGCTTCTTACCTTGTTTTCTAAGTAAGTTTGCAAGCTTACCAGCTGTGGTTGTTTTACCAGAACCTTGAAGACCAACTAACATTATTATTGTTGGTGGATTTGAGCTAAAATTTATATTAGCCTCTGTTCCTCCAAGTAGTTCTACTAATTCATCTTTTACAATCTTAACAACCTGTTGTCCTGGAGTTAAAGATTTTAAAACGTCCTGGCCTAAGGCTTTTTCTTGAATACTTGCCGTGAATTCTTTAACAATTTTGTAGTTTACGTCAGCATCAAGTAGGGCAAGTTTTACCTCTCTTAGCATTTCTTTTAAATCCGATTCAGTAATTCTTGTTTTTCCTCTTAATTTCTTTGTAAATTCTTGTAATTTAGAAGATAGTCCTTCAAAAGCCATATTTTTAACCCTCCGTTTTTTTGTCTTTTATCGTTGATTATGCATTTAAGCTAATTAATTCTTTTCTTACGCTGTTTAGGATTTTTTCAACTTTCTTATCTGATGAGTTGTCTGTAATCTTACTTAGCTCTGAAAGAATGTTTTGAATTTGCTTTTCTTGGTCAATTGTTTTTTTCATAATTCCTAGCTTTTGCTCATATTCCAAAAGCTTACTTTCTCCTTTCTTAACAATGTCGTTAACAGCTTGCCTTGTTATCTTGTTATTTTCAGCAATTTCAGTCAAAGAAAGATCCTCATTGCAATAATCGTTCAATATATTCAATTGCCTTTTTGTTAAAAGATTGCCATATATTTCGCATAGCATTCCAATTTGAACTTTCTTTTCCATATTATCACTTTCTCCTTGCATGACTTTATTAGTATAATTGCTAATTTGTAATGCTTATATACTTTACAACATTTTAAGCAATTTGTCAAGTAGTTTTACATTATTTTTATACATTTTCATAACTTATTAGCTCTATTTTATTAGATATAAATTCTTTATTTTCATCAATCGGTTTAAATAAGTCTGTAGATAAATATTTTTTATTGTCATCTGCAAATACCGTAGCAACAGTATTTGCCATTTCTTTTCCTAATAGAACACTTCCTATAAAATTCGCACCAGAAGATATTCCAACTCCCAGCCCCAACTCTTTTGCAAGCCTACGAGACATATTTACTGCATCATCATCATTTATTTTTATTATTCTATCTATGTTTTTCAAGTCAACTAACTTCGGAATAAAATCATCTCCAATTCCTTCTATTTTGTGTTGTCCTTGTATTTCTCCACCAGATAGAAGTGGCATTTTTTCCGGTTCTATTGCCGTAATTTTCATATTAAAAAATTTTTCTTTAATTCTTTTTCCGGTTCCCATAAGAGTTCCACCAGTTCCAACACCAGATACAAATCCGCCTATCTCACAGTTACTTTGTTCTAATATCTCTTTTCCAGTTGTCTCATAATGAGCTAAAAAATTATCATAGTTTTCAAACTGATTGGCTAAAAATCCATCTTTTTCATCAGCCATTTTCTTAGCTTCTTTTACGCACTGTATAAAGCCTCCCTCTTCTTTAGAAATTAATATTACATTTGCTCCATAGCCTTGCATTAATTTTACTCTCTCAGCACTTGCCCAATCTGGCATAAATATGTATACCGGGTGTTTATAACGTGCACCTAAAGCTGAAAGTGATATTCCAGTATTTCCGCTAGTCGCCTCAATTATTGGCATACCATCTTTTAAATTACCTCTTTCTATTGCATTATTTATAATATAAAATGCAACTCTATCTTTTATACTTCCAGTTAAATTGTAATATTCAAGCTTAACAAGTACTGATTTTTCTTGGTTGTTATACCTATAATTTATCTTTATCATTGGTGTGTTTCCAATTTCTTTATTATTTTTCAAAATAATACCTCCTAGCATAAAAAATAAACTATGTATTACATAGCTTATTATAATAATATTTATATGATATTGATTTTATCAATGTTTTCTATTATTTTTATCTATTATAGTAATCATCATCATTATCATCTGTTTCATCATATTCAAATTCATATGTTTCAGTTGGCTTATGGTATTTTATGTTTTTCTTTGGTTTTACTTGTTGCGGTTGAATTGTTGCTTCTATCGTTTTATTTTCATTCATTTGCATTTCTTGTTTTCTATCTTCTCTTGTCTCTTGTCTTTCTCTTTCTTTTCTTCTATCATCCTGTGCCTTTTCTTCTTTCTTATTCTGCATCTGTTTATTTAACATAGCATTTACTTTTTCAATTAAATCAGGTACATAATCTAGCAATCTATCTAGGCATGAATTGTGATCTACTGGCAATAATTTTACTGTGTTTGGTTGTACAACTAAGAAAGCTACTGGTGTTATATTTACTCCTGCTCCAGAGCCACCTCCAAAAGGCAATCTATATTGAACTTGTTCTTCTTTCTCCTTCTTTGTATATTCGTCTATTGTTTCTCCTCTAAATTCACTTCCTCCTGCAGCAAAGCCAAATCCAACTTTTGAAATTGGTATAATCACCGTGTTGTTTGAAGCCTGTATCGGTTCTCCAATTATCGTATTTACATCAATCATGTCTTTAATGCTATTCATAGCCGTATTCATAAGGTTTTCTATTGGATGTTCTCCCATATTAATCACATTCCTTCCTTGCCTTAGCTATTTCTTTATTTACGTAAGGCACTAATCATGTTGAAAAATCAAACTTTATCCTCAAAACTAAAAGCACATATTGCCATAATTTCTATACTACTCATAAGTTCTGAATACACAAAATTACGATTATTCTTTCAACTTTTTTATTTTTAGTATATAACTAATATGTACCAATTTTTTCTTTTTTATACAGCTTGTGCATTTCTTTTTTCTATATTTTTCATAATATTTTTATCTTTTTTTGTTTTACTATTTTCATTAAAACTTTCATATTGTTTAGTTGTTTTCGCCAGCATTAGTGCAATATAAAGTAGATGAGATATTTTCGTAGCCACTTTTATATTCATTTTTACCGAATAAATATTTTTTTGTTGATAAATAGGTTGTACACTATATATTACTGTTTTAGATATTTTTTGCTTCTTGCCAAACTTTGCTCTCGCTAATATATTAGGAATTATTGCAGATATTATCCCTATCAAATACGATGTAATCACATAATCTTCTGTTCCAATAGAAATGTTTGCTTTAAATTCATTTAATTCTACTTTTGTATTCATTATTAATCTTCGTATCTCTGTATTTTTTAGTATAATTATCACTTCTTTTTTTGCAGTCTTTTTCATCTTTTCCGCTTCTGCTTTATTATTTTGTTCATAACTTTTTATTTTGCTATTTAATTTTAAAATCTTCTTTTTATTTAAACATACCTTTATCCAGTGTAGCTTTCCTATTTTTAAAGAAATACTCACTTTTAATTTCTTATTATTCTGTTTCTTGTCTATATTACTCATGTCTAAGTTTTGTATCTCAAATTCTATTTTTGATATTATAATCATTATCAATAATAACAATATTAATGCAATTGTTCCTAATAAAATATAAAAAACTAATATCAAAATAAACCACTCCTATCTATTAGAGTATTTTGTATTAGTTTTTCCATTTATTACTATTTTAATCATTACAATTATTATTTCAATTATTTGATTCAATTCATTCTTAGTATTTCTATTATTTTTTCATCTATAACCGCATCTAGACTTGTCCATTTTTATTTTTTTCTACAGAAATATCTCCAAATAGGTTTTCTTGGCTTGTAATTACTTTGCTTCTTCTTGATAATTCTAATAATCCAGAAAAAGCAGTTACAACTTCTTCTTTTTCACACCTTTTTAAAGAGAAGAGTGCATTAAAAACAAACTTAGGTCTATTTACAAGTTCTCTAAGCATTTCTTTTACCTTGCTTGCAACAGTATATTTGTCTGTTATTGCTATCTTTTCAATATTACTTGCATTTTGATTTACCTTTTCTTGATTTACTCGAACAACATTTGAATACGCATCTATAATTAGTTGCTTATCATAATCTCTTTCAAGTTTCTGTTTAGGTAATTTAATTTCGTCTGGAGTTTTATAAAATCTAACAGAATTTTCTTCGTACATAGACTTCAAAGTTTTTGTAATTTCTTTATATTTCTTATACTCAATAATTCTTCTTAACAATTCCTCTTCCGAAATTTCTTCACTCTCTTCATTATCACTTGGTAATAAACTCTTTGATTTTAAATATATTAGAGTCGATGCCATAACTAGAAATTCACTTGTTACTTCCAGATTCATCTCTTCCATTTTGTTTATGTACTCAATATATTGGTCTGTAATCTCGCTTAATTTAATATCATTTATATTCATTTTATTCTTATCTATTAAGTGGCACAATAAATCTAGTGGTCCTTCAAAATTTTCTATCTTAATAGCATATTTATTTGTTTCTAATGTTAATATATTTGGCATTTTTCTTCGTTCCTTTAATCATCTAATAACTCTATAGCTTGTCTAATATTGCTAGTCTTATAACCTTTTTTTAATAAATATTGAATAATAGCCTCTTCCTCCATTTGATTTTGCTTTTTCATTATTATCGTTTTTGCTGATTTTGTCTCGTAATTTTCCATTTCTTCATCATGACTATTTATATAATCCTCAATCAAATCATTTGAAATTCCTTTTGACATAAGCTTATATCTCACTTCTTTTAAAGAAAGATTGTTTAGAGCCATAAATTCATTAATAGCTCTTTCTATGTAATTGTTATCATCAATATACCCGTTTTCTTCTAGCTCTTCTATTATATCATGTAACATTTCATTTTCAATAGCATTGTAAAATTTATTTTGTACTTCTTTTTTACTTCTTTTCTTATATAAAACATACTTTAAAACTTTTGATTTTTCCTTATCATATTCTTCAATCGTATACATATTTTCTCCTAATTCATACTTGTTTGTAGACATGTGTTTTAATTTTAAATTTTACGAAACAATTTTTTTGATTTTTTCGTGATATAAAATTTTATATCACGAATTTTTTATTTTTTTCGTGATATGGATTCTTATATCACAATTTCTTCATTTTTTTCGTGATATAAAATTTTATTTTAAAAATAAATTAATATATTTTTCGAAAGCAAAAATTTGATTACGGCTATATCCAGTTGTCTCCGTTATTATTCTTTTATCTAGTAATGCATTAACTATTCCATTTATCGTTGTTAATTTTATTCCTGTAATTTCGGACATTTTATTTCTGGTAAGTACAGGTTCATCATATAATAAATCAATTACTTTTTTCGCATTTTCTGTTTTTATAGGTAATTCAATTATAGTCTTGTCCATTTCCATTGTGAATTCAACTACATTTCTAAATTTTTCTTTTGCAGTTTTTGATGTTTCAATAACTGCTTCTAAGAAAAATTTTATCCAACCTATCATATCATTACGAGTCCTTACTCTCGTTAACATATCATAATATATATCTTTATTTCTTTCAATATAATCAGAAATATATAGACAAGGTTTCTCTAACATTCCTTTACTTTGAATGTATAACGGAATTAGTAATCTTCCTATTCTTCCATTACCATCTAAAAATGGATGTATAGATTCAAATTGATAATGTAAAATTGCAATCTTAATTAAGTCTGGTGTATCTATTTTTTCATTATTTATAAATTTTTCAAAGTCAGATAGACATTCTACAACTTCCGTATGTGGTGGCGGAACATATACTGCTGTACTTGGCATACTGCCACCAATCCAGTTCTGTGATGTTCTAAATTCTCCTGGTGTTTTATGTTCTCCACGAACTCCTTGCATTAATATTCTGTGAATTTCTCTTATTAATCTAGTACATACTGGAAATCCTTTTTTTATTCTTTCTACTCCATAATTTGTAGCTTTTACATAGTTTTGTACTTCTTCCCAGTCATCTCTTTTTTCTGGATTAATATCTGTGACATCCAGTAAATCTTCTTCCACTGTAGTCTTCGTACCTTCAATCCTGCTTGATTTGTTAGCCTCAATTTTTACATGCATTTTTATATATAAATCTACATTAGGTATTAATAATGAATATGCATTTAGTTCTCCTATTTGTCTATTCGCTTCAGCCAATAGTTTATCTAATTTTGTATCATCCCATCCCCAGTTATAATTTATCTCACTGTACCTCAACACTTCATCTTTCATCATTAACATTTCAAGAATAGGGAAAAGAATTCTAAATTATATTTTTTAGAATGTTTTCCCTATCTTTAATTATTAGTCATTATCTATATTTTCTTTTACTCTTCTTCAGTTGGTTCTGTTTCTTGTTCAGCGTCAACTTCCATTTCATCACTTAAGCTCTTTTCGAATGCTTCGTTGAATTTTGCTCTTACTTTTTTCTCTACTTCTGCCATTATTTCTGGATTTTCTTCCAAATATTTCTTAGCATTTTCTCTACCTTGTCCAATTCTTGTTCCATCATAAGCGAACCAAGAACCACTCTTTTCAACTATGTCTAAGTTTACACCTAAATCTAGTATATTTCCAGATTTTGATATTCCTTTTCCATATATGATATCAAATTCAGCCTCTCTAAATGGAGGAGCTACTTTGTTCTTTACAACTTTTACTCTTACTCTGTTTCCAAATACTTCTCCATCTTGTTTTAAGTTTTCTGTTTTTCTTATGTCTAATCTAACAGAAGCATAGAATTTTAAAGCTCTTCCTCCTGGAGTTGTTTCTGGATTTCCAAACATTATTCCAACTTTTTCTCTTAATTGGTTTATAAATACTATTGCAGTATTTGATTTATTTAATACCCCAGCCAATTTTCTTAAAGCTTGTGACATTAATCTGGCTTGAAGACCAACGTGTGCATCTCCCATGTCTCCATCTATTTCAGCTTTTGGAACAAGTGCTGCAACAGAGTCTACTACTATAATATCTATAGCTCCACTTCTAACAAGAGCTTCTGCTATTTCTAGTGCTTGCTCTCCTGTATCTGGTTGCGAAACTATTAAATTGTCTATATCAACACCTAAGTGTTTTGCATAAACAGGATCTAATGCATGCTCAGCATCAATAAATGCTGCCTCTCCACCTCTCTTTTGGCATTCTGCAATCATATGTAATGCAAGAGTTGTTTTTCCTGAAGATTCAGGTCCAAATATTTCTATTATTCTTCCCTTTGGAATTCCACCAATTCCTAAAGCAACATCAAGGCTTAAAGCTCCTGTTGGTATAGATTCTACATTCATTGCTGTAAAGTCTCCAAGCTTCATTACAGAGCCTTTTCCAAATTGTTTTTCTATTTGACCTAATGCTGATTCTAGTGCTTTTTTCTTTTCACTGTTTTCTAAACTCATAATTTTTCCTCCTAAATTTTGAAATAATAATGTTTTAGTTATCCCCCAACAACTATTAAACATATGTTTGCGTTTTCTATGTGACTATTATATATCAAATTTGAAATTTGTCAATAGTTTTTTCAAACATTTGTTTTATTTTTTTACCACATTTTTTGTTAAAGTAATAATATACTTTTTGTTATCTTTTTCATTAGTTATTTTCAAAATTTATCTTCTGTACCATCCTTCTATTCCATAAAAAGTTGAGTAGTTGTTTGGCTCTACTATTCCAACCATTGATTGACTTGTTATTGTTATATTTTTGCTTCTATATAAGCCTACAAAAGGTACGTCTTCTTTATACAAATTATATATCTTTTGGTATATTTCTTTTAATTGTTTAGTTTCTTTCGTTATGTTTGCATTTTGCATTAATTCTGTCATCGATTCATTGCTGTAATTTGATATATTTCCAGCCGAAAAATAGTATGTTAAATCTGGACTATAGCTTGTATACACGCCCGTTAACAATATTTGATAACTTTTGTTATCTACATATTGGTTATATTTATCATTAGATACTTTATCCAAAGTAATATCAATTCCTATTTCTTCTAACTGTTTCTCTATCAGTTCTGCAACGGCCACACGTGATTCGTTCGATTTGTCAACAGATATTTTTAGTCTTAAAGTTTTAGTACGTCCTCCAATGTTTTTCTTCCATCTGTTGTTGATATACGTCCATCCACCATCTTCAAGTACCTTTTTTGCTTGCTCTGCATTATAGCCAGAACTTGCAGTATTTTCTGTGTATAAAAAGTTGCCGTAATCTAGCGGATAGTCCGCTACTGAATTTTGATTATTATACACTGATGAAACTATATTACTCTTATCTATCGCATAGCTTATAGCTTGTCTTACTTCTTTAAACTGCATTAACTCATCTTCACAATTAAAGCTTAAGAAATCGAATTGTCTGCCTGGATATTCAGTCTTGTTAAATCCAATTGTTCCAATATATTCTTGAAAATTTGGATTTGACGTATTTATAATATCAATGTTTCCTATCTTAAAACTGTTAAAAGCCTCTCCCATAGATGAATATAGGTTAATTTTTATGTTATCTAATTTTAACTCCTCAACTCCTGTTGTGCTTTTCCATTTATCAAACTTTGCCAGCGTAACATTATTTGTGCTAATATTAGTTATCTTGTATCTGCCTGTCCCAATAGGCATTTTTGAGCTCGAGTAAAAATCTTCTCCAAAATAATAGTTGTTAGACATTATTGGAAATATCAGATTATATTCGAAAAATGGAATATCGCTATCCAATGTTATTTTTATAGTAGTCGCATCAATTACTTCTGTCTCTGCAATATGAGTCACATTATAACTATACACTGAGTTTCCATTCTTCAATAAGTCAATTGTAAAAGCTATATCTTTAGCCGTAAAAGGAGTATTATCGTGCCAACTAACATTTGTTGCTGTTTTTACAACATAAATTTTATCCCCTGTTTTTGAACATTCCTTCGCAAGACATGGTTGAAGCTGATAATCCTTTGTTAGAGTAAAAAGTGGTTCATAAATAAGAGTATCTATATTGATAATGTCTTTATTTTGAGTGATTAGCGGATTCATAGTATCATAATTTGTAATACCCATTCGCAAATCTCGAATAATACTTTCTTCAACCACTTCATTAGGTTCTTGGTTATTCTCCTCTTCCTTATTTTGATTATTATAAATTCTATAACCTGCATATGCTATAATTCCAACTGCAAATATTATAAAAATATACTTAAATATACTACTTACCTTCATTCTTTGTAATCCTTTCTTCATGCTAATAATACATTAAAATAATGCCAATTTCAATACCTTTATTGTATTATTTTTTCTTAATGGAATTATTTTTTATTTTTGCAAAATAGAAGTGGAGTGCGCCTTTTGAGGGGTCCGATAGGAGCCCCGACCAAGCACGAGATACTTCGTATTTAAAAAAATAAAAATAATTCCATATTTAAAATAAAAAGCACACAAAAAGGACATGTTTATTACCCATGCCCTATTATTTATCAACTTAAAATCATTCTATTTTCTAGATTCTACGATAAGTTTTATACCAGTTCTTTCTTCGCCTTCAACTTCTACTTCTGCAAATGCTGGTATGCATATTAAATCGACACCTGCTGGAGCAACGAACCCTCTCGCAATAGCTACTGCCTTTACAGCCTGGTTCAAAGCACCTGCCCCAATTGCTTGCATCTCCGCTTTGTTAGATTCCTTTACCAACCCTGCTATAGCACCTGCTACTGAATTTGGATTTGATTTTGATGAGATTTTTAAAACTTCCATTTTTATCCTCCTAATATCTTATTTTTTTGTATGTTTAAGTACAGATATATTTATATAATATTTTGGAGCGATTGTCTATATGTTTTTGGTAATTTCTTACAGTTTTCATCGTGCTATTTTTGCATTTTTCGTCATTTATTTTCTTACAACTCTAGTAATTTTCTCAACTCGACAGTTTTCGTCATTTATCTCGAAAACACACCCATTTAACATGCAATTTCCATCTGCCAATTTGTATTTTTCTGGAAGCGTTGTTTCAAATCTTTTTAAAGATGCCGATACATCCATTCCTATTACAGATTTTTTTGGACCAGTCATTCCTATATCTGTTATGTAACCTGTTCCTTTTTCTAATATTGTTTCATCTGCTGTTTGAACATGTGTATGTGTTCCAAACATTGCCGTTATTCTGCCATCTAAATAATACCCCATTGCAATTTTTTCGGCTGTTGCTTCTGCATGAAAGTCCAATATTATAATATCAGCCTTCCCCTTTACCTCATTCAAAATGTCGTTCATTTTTAAGAATGGATTCTCAGATAATACATTCATATCTGTTCTGCCTATTAAATTTATAACACATACTTTCTTGCCTTTACAATCAAAAATTCCATATCCATGTCCTGGAACATTCGGTGCATAATTTGCAGGACGTAAAAGCTTTGGATCATTCGCAAAAGAGAATATATCTTTTTTGCCCCAAGTATGGTTCCCCATTGTGATTGCATCTACTTTTAATTCTTTCAATTCATTAAATATCTTAGTGGTAATTCCCATTCCACCAGCTGAATTTTCTGCGTTGACTATCACAAAATCAATTTTTTCTTGTTCTCTTATTTTAGGTAAAGTTTCTTTTAATTTCTTTACTCCATTTTCTCCAACTAAATCTCCTATTGCTAAAACTCTCAATTTAATTCCTCCTGGACTTTACAACTTAAATTTTCATTAATATTATACGTGTATTACAATATTTTTTCAAGCTTTTTCCTAGCATTAGTAAAACCTTTTCTATTTAATTAAAAAACATCCTTTTATTACTATCGATATTCCTTCTTTAGAATCGTAATTACCTTCTAAGTCTACCTCATAACTCAAGTTCACGTCTGTAATGTAGATATCTCTAGAATCATCCACCCTATGAACTCTATGGCTTACAATGTATTCTTTTGCACTTTCATCACCATTTTTATTCGCTTCTATCAATCCAACCACATAATCTTTCAAATTTATGTTGAATGTGTCGTACAAGCTTACACTTTCCAAATTTTCCTCGTTTATATCATATTCATAGACTTTGAATTTCTTTATACGGTTGTATCCTTCTACAGTTATTACTCCATCGTCTGGATATTGATAATTTACTCTTTTATATGTTGTTCTTTTTTCATCATACGTTTCACCTTCGTCACCGTATGGACTATAATGTTCTATTAATTTTTCAGTAAGTTCTTCTTTATCCAAATACTTTGGTAAGTATTTTTCGGAATTTTCCTGTATTAACAAATATCTATAAGCACTTGAGGCTGTTGCTTTTTCTTCACTTGAAAGACTTGTAAAGCTTTCTCCTTCTCTCCATGCATTTTTTAATCTTGATGCCTGATTGTAATTCGATATTTCTTCCATGTTTACAACTGGTAATATTGTTGTAATTGCAAGCAGTCCTGCTGCAACTAGTACAGCATTGGTTAAGTATTTTCTTTTATTTACTATAGATAGAGCTATTGCTACGATTTCAAATATTATAAACATTACTCCCATGTATCTTACAGGTGTAATTCCATTCTCACCAATTCTTGCTCCAATCGAATATATTTGAAGTCCAATCAACGGAATGAATGCTATCGGCATTATTTTTGAAAATACTTCTACAAATTTATTTTTCTGTTTGTATTCGTAAGTCATTACCCATACCGGGAAAGCCACAACAAACAGGCCTGCTATAATTCTATAGATCGAATTTTGTGGAATTTGTCTTAATGCTAATATTTTCAGCATGTATATGTAGATTATTATAGTTGCAAGAGCCGTTAATGGCAATAACACAAATGAAATTACCGCTTCTATAAACTTAGAGCTTTCGCCTTCTGTGTTTGTTATTGATAACAAAGTTGCCGGAACTAAGAACAAGCCAAATATTGCAATTTGCGCCCTCATTACTGGTTCATAATCTTTGCCTGAAGTTAGCAAACTGATTGCTATTGTCATTATTAAAATAAATCCTACAACTAAAATTCCATATATTACACCTGTTCCAAATAAATTTTTGAAAGCTCTGGTACAATATTTTGATAATTCGAGTCCAGAATTTTTTATAACTTTAAATAAACCTATTAAAAAAGCTACTATGGAATATCCTATTAAAATTCTGTATATACTTGTTCCGAAAGCATTATAATGAACAAATCTTTCGAATATACCTGCAATTGCAAATCCTATAATGTACGAATAAATTCTTGCACTTTTCTTCTTAAAATATGACTCAGCCACAAAGAAATTAATGGCAGCAATTACAGCAATAATCGCAAACGAAGTTAAAAACTTGCTCCATGCATTAAAATTTGCAAATGTAAACACAAGTGTTGCAATAATTATTATTATATTTGTTGCCATGTACTGTTTTACGTACGTTTTGTAATTCGATGTAAGCCTGTTAAAAAAATCTTTTACTTTTTCCATAAAATTTCCCCTTTTAATTTGTTTAAGGCATATTAGTTGTGAAATTATTCTAAACTAAAATCTCCCTTTATTTCAAAAAGCATTATATCATACTTTTCTAAATAATGGGAGATTTTTTGTTAATATTGTACTGTATTAGAATCTATAGTTTCTAATTTTTTCGGATAAGAGCACACCTCTATTTCTTTGTATATCTTTCCATCACCACTTACATAATCTATTTGAGCATACAATGCTAATACAATATGTATGTCATCTTCTTTCTCCTTCTTGATTATTCCATAGAAAACAGCTGGTATATCATCATCAACTGTAATTTTTCTATCCTCGTCTGTCGAAAACTTATCTCTAGTATTGTCTACAGTTAGAATATAGCCCGTTTTGTCCATCTCAAGGCAACCATCTTGTTTTTCTTCTTTCTTGTATTCCAAATCCTTTATAATCAAATCGCCTTCAACAGTAAACTGTACAATTCTTATTTTATCCTCTTTTCTCTCTTGAGAATTTTTTCCTGTGTTTTCAATAAATTTATCAAGTTTGTCTTTACCGTAAATTTTATTATATGTAATTACTACACAGCCGTCATCAATTGCCTGTTCCAAAGAATAATCTTGTGGAAGCTCAGATAAAGCTCTATACTCATAAGAATCTACCTTAGGCTCATTATTTGTTGAAATCTCCTCATTGCGATTTTGTGAATCATTTTCCTTACTTAAGTTTTTCGAGTTTTCTTGATTATTTATTTTATAATATACTACTCCTGCTAAAGTAATAACGATTAACACAATAATTATTAGTATAATTTTCTTTTTCATATATAACACCTTTCCTTTCTTTCTACTATTTAGATGTAGAACGGATTCTATTTTGTTGGTGTTTTGTAAAAATTATTGCAAATATTATAGTTAGCACTAAAAATATCGATGCCAAAGACAAGAATATGTTACTTGTTATATTGTGCATTTTTTCATCTTTTGGTTGTATTTCAATTGTTTTAACTGTATTATTTTCATTATTTTCTATAACATTTTCAATTATGTCTTTACCGTCTGTTTGTGCATTATCGAGTTGCTCCTGTTTTTGGTTTTCCTGTATTGTATCATCTTTACTCTCTGATTTTTCTGTTGTTTGAGAATTCCTTGAAGTTTCATTTGCTATCTCTACATTTTCACTCTTTTTGTACTGTGTAGAACAAATATATAATGTTAATGTTACAATAAACATGCTAATATTTCCAAGTAATAGTTTCAAGCTATTTAACGCCTTGTAATATCTCCATTGAACGGTTCCGATTGGTTCATTCAGGATTCTTGCTATCTCTTTAAAAGACAATTCGCCAACTATTTTTAGCGATACAATTTCCTTTTCTTTAAGTGATAATCCACTTATTATTTTGTTGTATTTTTCTGTATCTACAATATCTTGAAGTTCCTCACATTCTTTGCCTGTGTCTATGTTGTAGGCTTCCTCTAATGAAATATTCGTCTTTTCTTTTCTTAGAAATGTAAGTGCTTCATTCTTCGTAACAGCATATAACCAAGTTGCCTCTTTTGAACTTGGTAGCTGTTCTTTCTTTAAATTACATATCTTTGCAAAAACAGTCTGCATTACATCTTCGCTATTTTCTTTGTTTTTCAATATAGAAAATGCAATTTTATAAACCAATTTATTATAATTTTTATATATAATTTCAAATTGTGAATTATTACCTTTTCGCATCTCTGAAAATATTTTGTGTAACTCTTGCTTATCTATCATAATTTTTCCTTTTTTTATTCTATTATAATTATAGCTTTTGCAACTTGTCAATAACTCGACAATAGTATTTTTTTATTAGTGAGGTTTTCTAAGATAAATTGTCATATTTTAGCAAAATTTTCTTAGATTTTTTCTTAAAATATCTTGATTTAGTAAATAATTTAAAGTATAATTAATATACTAAATAATGATAAAGAAATTTATCTAGCAAACTAGGTTACACAAACCTTTGATTTATTTCATAAATAAGTGCATTATAACATTAGGTTAGATATGAGCCTTTAGGATGTTTATCCTATAAACGAATATCCTATTTAACATTAGGTTAGAAACGAGCCTTTAGTTTTTACTATAAACAAGTTTCAGTAAAATTAATAGGGGAATACTTTATAAAAAGGTATCCTCTATTTTTTTGGAGGATTTATGAAAGAAAATAAAAAACTAAAATTAAAAAATTTAAATTTTTATATTATTGATGAAAATTATATTAACTATCTAAGTCAATTTGATAAACATATAGCTTACAATAAAGATCAAACTAGACCTTATGTCGGCGTAGTACTTGTTGTTGAATCTCATTATTATTTTGCTCCTCTATTTTCTCCCAAACTAAAGCACAAAAGTTATAAAGACAATTTAACTTTTTTCAAAATTTCCAATTTAAAAGCTAAAAAAGATTTAGGCATCATTCGATTCTCTGACATGATACCCGTACCAATCAGATGTGTTATTCCACTAAATTTGCAAGATAAAAGCTATGGTTATAAAAGACTACTCCATGAACAATATTCTTGCATAAACACATCTCAAAACAAGTTAAAAATTACATATAAATCAGAGAAACTTTATTATATAGTAACAAGCTCAAGCAATACAAAAATGTCAAAATTTTATAAAGATCTAAGTTGTGACTTTAAATTACTGGAACAGAAAAGCTTAGAATACAAAAACTAATTCATACTTCTTGATATGATTTAATCTCTTTTAGTTATCTAATTATTTTTTCTTTGATAATTCATAATAATTATAGAAATATGGTACTACAGTCAATGAACACAAACTTAATAAAATTTTTCCTGATGAAAAAAATGATGTTTGTATCATTTGGAAAGCAAAACCAACTATTACTGCAATTGAATACACCTTATTATTTATAAAGTGCGACTTTTTTAGTAATATGTTGAAAAAGTACATTATCGAAATAACATTTACTATAATTCCAATAAACTCATCTGTATTACCAATTCCATAATCTAATCTTGCAATAGCCATTATCATATCAAAAACTGTTTGTATTATTAGCGTTATAATTAATACATAATTTGCTACCTTAATATTAACATTCTCTTTGTGCATTTTTAATAGTGCCATCGTAAAATATATTGCAAATCCAATTACACTTGTTTGGTACAAGATTATTGAAATAAAGGCACCTCCAAAATAAAAAATTAAGTAATATGCTAATAATATTGCACTTCCAACAAATGCTAATATTGTTGTTTTTTTGTTATCTTGCAAAAATTCTTTTATTTTTTTCATTTTAATCTCCATCTATTTTTTATTTAATTTATCACAATATTTCTCATTTAGCAATGTAATTGTGCGAATTAATAGCAGGCACTATATAAATTTTTCCATGTATTCTAGTTATTAAATGTGCGAATCACATTTTTGCAAAGTTTTTGAGGAATTTTATCACACTTTTGCAGGATTTTTTATAAATTTTATCACATTTTTGTAAAAAGTACTATGTAGAATTGTTTCATAAACTCTTTTAAGCGTTGACATCACAGCTTTTTTATTGTATTATATTACAGTGTTAAAGGAGATGTAAATATATGTCAAGAAATTCAAAGAAAAAAGGAAAACATACATATAACAATTCTACAAACCATAAACATTATATTGTTGGTTTGATAATATTTTTTTGTTTTATTTTAATTCTTTTTATTTATAACTTTTCTTCAAACATTCTTAAAATGTTTGGAAACAAAAATCAATCCGAGTCACTTTCCGAAATATCAACTGATTTAGATGATACACAATATGTAAAAGGGTTAGACTTTATAAAAGTAAAAAAGATTAATATAAAAACTTCTAGTGCTGAATCTTCGATTATTGAAATTATTTTCGAAAATACAACTAACGAAGATTCTGTTGAAACTTCTGCACATTTTTACGCATTAGATAGCAATGGAGATACAATATTTGGTATGCCTCTAACCATTCCAAGTATATCAGCAAACTCTAGTAGCAATTATAAAATCTTATGTACTAATAATTTATCTAATGTTAAAGATTATATAGTTTCAGTTTAGCAATAAAATCATAAAAAATATGAGCTATTTCTAGCCCATATTTTTTTGTGTATTAGTTCTTTTCAAAATACTCAATTTCAATACTTTCATCAGCATCAAATTTACTTGTATCTAAGAAATATACTTTTTTATCTTCGTCATAGTTAATTATTCCACTCTCACACCATGAATCAAAAGTATCAGTCTTTCCATTTATAGTTATATTTTTACTTGTATCTATATTTGGCAATTCTATTAAACCTTCTGCCGATTCTTTTTGTTCTTCTTTACCAGGATTTATAGTAGTTCCTATTGTTGTGAATATACTTGATAAATCCACATTATCACTTGTCGTGTAATATAATTTACCACCTTTTCCATTATCACTTGCAATATTTTTTAATTCTTCTACATCATTCTTAAATCCTATAGTATATACTGTAGCACCCGTAGCTTTTAATTTTTCAGCCTCATCTGAAATGTCTCCACCATCACATTGTGGCTTTCCGTCTCCTACAAATATTACAATATTTTTGTTTGTTTCATTTTCTTTTTTTAATTTATTTACTTGCTCTGTCGCTTTTTGTAATGCTCCAGATATTACAGTTCCTCCTGCGCTTGGTACCTTAACTGCATCTACTTTAGCTTTTAGATAATCTGCTTGAGTTTTATTTGTAGCTATTGTATTTTTGTGTTCATCTACACTCAAAACATTTGTGTAATTAGTTCCTGTTACAGTAGTCCAATCTGATGGTCCTCTAAATGTTACTACTGATACAGCTGAACCAGTGTTACCACTGTCTGGTAAATTAATTGTATCTATAAAATCTTTAACAGCCTTTTTAGCAACTTCTATTCTAGTCTTTGTATCATAAGTAGGTTTTCCCCATCTGTCTGTACCTCCATTTGGCACTTTAACATCCTTTTCTAGCATGCTTCCTGAAATATCTAATACAATTGCAACGTTACTATTTGTTATTTTTGGTATTTCTGTCTTTGTCGTAACTTTTACTTTCTTTTCTACGTTGTATCCTTTATCTGATGTAGGAGTATTATCTTTTCCAACACCTGCAGTATTTGTAATATTTTCGCCAGACTTTGCTATTACTCTAACAGTAAATATAATTGATGTAGTACCATTGCCTTCAACAGTTAGAGTTTTAGTTAATCCTTCTGTTGTTGCTAATTTATTGTATTCCTCTTCCGTTAAATTTGTAATATCCTTAGAGAAATCAATTAATTCTGTCTTTGTTGTATCAATTTTATCTGCTACATCTATTGTTCCTTGTTTTCTTCCAGTATTTGTTGCTGTAATTGTGTATTCAATTTTATCTCCATATTCTGCTTTTCCTTCTATTGTATTTCCGTTAGTTTTGATAAGTCTACTTTCCTTTTTAACACTAATTTCTGACTTCCATACTTCTGTAGGAACTTCTACCTCTGAACTCTTTGGCTCTGTTGAAGTAGTTTTTACTGTTGCTACATTCTTAACTGTGCTTTCTAATTCTTTCATATCAGATTCTTGTACTGTGTATTTTGCTGTTATTATTGCAACATTATTTGGAGCTCTATCTAATGCTCCTATATTCCAATTTCCACTTGTTAATTCAAATCCTGTGTATCCAATCATTGAATCTTCTACAACAACATTTTGTAAAATTGTATTTCCTGTATTTGTTACCGTAATTGTGTATTCTATTACGTCACCTGGTTCTACTTTTGCATTCGCATCTAGTTGTTTACCATTACGTTTTACAGTTTGAGTTTTTACAATTTCAACTCCTGGTGCATCTGCTATTGTAACATAAGCAGAATCTTCATCCTTTATTGTATTAGTTTTATCATTGCTATCCTTATAACTGCCTTGTGCAGTTGCAGTATTTTTTAAAGTTTGACCATTAACTTTTACATCATTTTCTGTTACTTTATAATATACAGTATATTCTAAATTAGCTCCTTTAGCTAAAGCTCCATTAGATAGTAATGTATTTGTTGTTTCGTCTGGTCTGTTTTGGTCTGTATATACATTTAAATTATCTGTTACAGTTACATTTGTTAAATCTACAGTTCCAGTATTTTTAACTGTTATTAAGTATTCAATCACGTCTCCCTGGTTTACTGTTATTTGGTTAACGCCTGTTGTATCCATTTTATTTCCATCTTTGTTTGTAACTGATTTAACAGTTTTTGTAACTACGATTCCTGGTAATGAGTTTGTTATTTCATTGTCCTTTACTGTTTTTATATATCCATCTGGAATATTTACTTCGTCAAATGTGTAATCTATTTCATTACCCAAACTATCATATTTTGGTAATTTAGTATCAACATTATTTTTCTCCCAAACATTTCCGTCTGTCGCATTTGCGTTCTCACTTGTTAATACTATATCTTCATACTTACCATTTCCTGTAACTCTAATAGTTACTGATTCTCTTTTTGCTGAGTTATTATTATCGTTCCATACTTTTTTTACAGATATATC
>JABLTL010004678.1_pt1 | contig 86826 bp, 58 predicted proteins | sample 7160151 | NCBI WGS metagenome assembly JABLTL01 (sample SAMN14651223, study PRJNA627086) | human gut metagenome | isolation source: feces | host: Homo sapiens | reverse complement strand
GTTTATAGGTCTATAGTTATCCGCTAACGCGGAACCATAAGAACAAAAGGACATAAGGACATAAGATATACAGCATTAAACGCTACGGCGTAGCCCTTATGTTCTTATGTCCTTATGTTCTTATGTTTTCCGCGTTAGCGGATAACTATAGACCTATAAACTAAATTTGTCATAAGTGCCACGTGACAAGCCCTGGCGATATTTGCGCTTTATCTTTATTTTTTCGCCCCAGAAATTTATCAATAGGCCGGTATCTAATCGTGATGCTTTCAAATAATTGACTAATTGCATTTCATGTCGTTCTGTCAAATCGCCAACTGTTTTTAACTCAAGTATCAAACTGTCCTCGACCAACACATCCACCTTAAACAGACCTATCTCACTGCCATCATCATAAATTACCCTTATGGGAACTTCTTTCTCCGCACTGAGACCAACTTTGCGCAATTCTATAAGAAGAGCTTCCTGATAGACGCTCTCTAAAAAGCCCTCACCAAGATAACGACGCACTTTAACAGCGCAATTTACTGTTTCTTTGACAATTTCCTCAATGTCCATATATTATTCTACTCGAAGAACTGTTTCCAATCGTCTTTGGTGATCTTCTTCTTGGCTGGGGCGTACTCGGGCTGGGAGTTGGACTTGCGCTTGGCTTTCTTATCGGCCTTTTTGTCGGCTTTCCACTGCTGCTTCATGCTGCGGGCATCGGCCACCTCGGCATAGGTGCGGCGCTGACCACGCTGCTTGCGCTCGGGACGGACATTGCGCTCACCGGCACGCGGGGCAGACTGACCGTCGGTGCGCTCGGCATGGTCGACCACTACCTTGCGGTCGCCTACCTTGACGCGCTTCATCTTGCTGAGCACAAGGGGAGCATCGGCATCGGGCACCTCGAAGAACGAACAGTTGTTGGTGAGGTCGATGCGGCCTATCTCTACCTTGGCACCACGCACATGGCGGTTGACAAGATTGATGATCTCGCGGGCATAGAAGTTGTCGCGCTTGCCAAGGTTGATGAACAGACGGGTGTAGCCCTCCTCGGCCTGGTGGGTGCCTTCTGCCCCACCCTTGCGGCGCTCACGGCGTGAACGGCCGTCGGCCTTGCCACTGCCGTCCTTGGCGTCGCGGCCGGTGGGCTGCTCTATGACGGGGGCATCGGCATAGTAGCGCAGGAAGTGGCCAAACTCGCGACTGACGATGCGCTTGATGAGGTCCTCCTTGGTGAGCCAGTCGAGCTTGCGGTATATCTCGGGCATGAAGGGGGCTATCTCGGTGTCGTTTACCTCGATGCGCTCAAGCTCGTCCATCACTTTGTAGAGCTGCTTGGTGCATATCTCCTGCGGTTCGGGCAGGGTGCCGACCTCGAATTTCTTGCCTATCACCTTTTCGATGATGCGCACCTTGCCCTTCTCGCGCAGGTGGATGATGGAGATGCTTGTGCCTCGCTTGCCGGCACGGCCGGTGCGGCCCGAACGGTGAGTGTAGTTCTCGACATCGTCGGGCAGACCGTAGTTGATAACATGGGTGAGGTCCTCGACATCAAGGCCGCGGGCTGCCACGTCGGTGGCCACGAGCAGCTGGGTGTGGTGCTGGCGGAACTTTTGCATGGTGAGGTCGCGCTGGGCCTGCGAGAGGTCGCCGTGCAGGGCTTCGGCATTGTAGCCGTCGCGAATGAGGTGGTCGGCCACCTCTTGTGTTTCGAGACGGGTGCGGCAGAAGATGATGCCGTAGATGCGGGGATAGTAGTCGACCACGCGCTTGAGGGCGGCATACTTGTCTTTGGCGTGGACAAGGTAGTAGATGTGGTTGACGTTTTCGGCACCCTCGTTGCGCGAACCTACCACAATTTCTTTGTAGTCGTGGAGGTAGCTCTTGGCTATGCGCTCGATTTCCTTGCCCATGGTGGCCGAAAAGAGCAGTGTGTTGCGCTCGGCAGGCACACCGGCCAGTATTTCGTTGATGCTCTCGGTGAAGCCCATGTTGAGCATTTCGTCGGCCTCGTCGAGCACCACATTCTCAACGGCGTCGAGACGGGCCACGCCACGGTGCATGAGGTCGATGAGGCGGCCGGGGGTGGCCACTATCACCTGGGCGCCCTTGCGCAGGGAGCGTATCTGGCTCTCGATGCTCGAACCGCCATATACGGCGAGCACGTGCAGATTGTCGATGTAGCGTGAGTACTCTTTGAGGTCGCCGGCTATTTGCAGGCAGAGTTCGCGTGTGGGACTGAGTATGACGGCCTGTGTGGCACGGTTGTCGGGGTTGACCTTTTGCAACACGGGCAGACCAAAGGCGGCTGTCTTGCCTGTGCCGGTCTGGGCAAGGGCTATGACATCGTTGCCTACGCCAAGGAGGTAGGGTATTACTTCTTCTTGTACGGGCATGGGGTGCTCGTAGCCCATTTCGCTGATGGCGCGGCGTATCTCGGCCGAAACGCCTAACTCTTCAAATGTTTTCAATGTGGGTGGGGTATGTTTAGTTGTTGCTTTGCTTGTGCTAACAGAAGAGCCGTTCTAATCGCGGCTTCGGCAATCGAACGGCTCAGATAATGCTTTATATCTATGTGCTGATTAGCGGTTTGCAGTATTATGGTGCAAAATTACTGAAAATCAGCAACGTGTACAAGTAAATGACGTTACTTTCGGAGGGAGGGGGCTCAGTTCTTCAGTCTGAAGCGGTTGCCGGGCAGGCGCTTGATGGCGTTGAGGTCTTCGAGGTCGAAGAGCACGTCGGTGAGGGCTGCGGGGGCAAGGCCTGTTTGGTAGGATATTTGGTCGAAACTGAGGGAGTCGGCGGTGCCGAGTGCATCGACTACTAACTGCTCGAGCGGCTTGTAGGAGGTGAAGAGCTGTGGCTCGGCGGGCGCGGGGGCGGGCTGCCACTTGAGCAGGCGCACAATGTCGGACGCGGAGGTGACGAGTTCGGCCTGGCGGTCGGCTATGAGACGGTTGCAGCCCTCGGAGGCGGGGTCGGTGGTGCGGCCGGGCACTGCCATGACGGGGCGGCCGTAGCTGCGGGCTATGCGGGCTGTGACAAGGGAGCCGCCATGGTGGGCGCTCTCAACGACGAGTGTGGCAGAAGAGAGGCCGGCTACTATGCGGTTGCGCTGTATGAAACGGCCACGGTCGGGCGAGGTGCCGGTGAAGTACTCGGTAATGAGACCGCCATTGTGGGTCATCTGGCTGGCAGTGTCGCGGTGCAAACGGGGGTAGATGCGGTCGAGGCCGTGGGCCAGAACGGCGGCGGTGGGGAGGTGGCTCTCAAGGGCCGCACGGTGGGCATGAATGTCTACACCATAGGCTAACCCGCTGATTATCAACACATCTGAAACGAGAAGTGCGAGGTCGCGAAGGAGGCTTTCGCACATCTGCTTGCCGTATTCGGTGACGTGGCGGGTGCCTACCACGCTGAGTATGTGGCGGCGGTTGAGGGTGCCTGTGCCGCAGTAGAATAGCTGCAGTGGGCGGTCGGTGACTTTGGGCTCGAGCAGACGCGTGGGGTAATTGGCGCTGGTGGTGGGTATGACTTGTATGTGGTGTTGCTGGCAGAAGTCCATTTCGGCCTCGGCACGGGCTTGGGCTTGGTGCAGGGCGGCGGTGTCGGCACGCAGGGCGGCCCACTGGCTGTGGGTGGGACTGGTGTCGGCAAGGGCGGCGGCTGCGGTGCCATAGTGTGCCACAAGGGCAAGGGCTTGCGACTGGCTCAGACCTCGCAGGGCGCTGAGGGTGAGTGTGGCAAGGGCTTCGGCGGACTCGTCGGGGTGTGGGGCGATGGGGGCTGAGGGCATGGCGGCGCTTACTTTGCGGGGGTTGTAACGTGGGGGTCGGGCACTATGAGGTCGAGTTCGGGGCATTGGCTGAGACGGCCGTTGACCAGGCAGACGGCTTCGACGGTTGACTTGAACACGGGGCGCATGTCGGGCAAGCGGTAGAGGTCTTGCACGAATACGTATTTTATGCCTTCTTTTTTCAGGCCGAGTTTGCTCACAAATTCGTCGCCGCTGCGCAGGGGGGTCTTGAAGCGCATTTGCATGCCGGCCACCACGGCGTCGATGCCGCGCTCGTGCAGCTCGGCAAAACTGACGCCGCGCGAACGCAGAAACTCGTGGCGGGTGTGCTCGGTGTAGTGTTGGTAGTTGGCATTATTGACAATGCCCTGGAGGTCGCACTCGTAGTCGCGTACCTTGAAGTTGAGGCTATAGATGTACATTGTAATTTTAGTTGAGGAGTTGAGGAGTTGAAGAGTTGAGGAGTTGGTGAAGAGTTGAAAAGTTGAAGAGTTGAAGAGTTAAGGAGTTAGTTTATGAGTTGATGGGGTGACGGGTAAGTTTGCCAAGTTATTTCACTCAAGTTTCTTATCAATTCAACGTTTACACAACAAGCAGTGTAGCGCATGGCATGCTTACTCGTTAACTTCTCAACTCATCAACTTTTCAACTTGTTAACTCCCCCCAATTCAACTCCTGCCTTGCTTGAGATAGAGTGCGCCGAACTGGCAACGCAGGCAGTCCTTGCCGTCGCAGTAGTGCTGGCGCAGCTGTATGAGAGCCTGGCTGTCGGCAGCGTGGGCGGCCTTGATGCCGGCGCGCTCCCAGCAGCGGGTTATGTAGTTGCGCTCGGCGGGCAACTGTTCGAGCAGGGTGAAGGCGCGCTCGGCCAGGTCTTCGTCCATGCGCTGGCGGCCACAGGCAAAGAGCAAGGGCGACACGGTGTTGATGAGCAGCAGGTTGAGCGAGGAGGTTTGCAGGGTTTTGTCGCTCTCGCGACTTTCCTCGCCAAAGGCGTAATGGGTGCGCCAGTAGTTGGTGACGCCTATCCTGAACAGGGCACGCAGGGCATCGAGGCCCAACGTTTCGGTCAGCAACGAGAAGTCGGCACGGCGCTCGCTGTAAAGGCGGGCCAGTTGCGACAGGCGCACATGCGGAAAGTTCTGCGGACGCAACCGCCCGAAACGCCACTGTGCATGGCTGATGGGGGTGAGGCCGAACTTGTGCTGCAAAAATGCGTACTCCGACTTGAGACGCATATAATAGCTGTCGCGACGCTCGGCCTTGACGAGGGTGTCGTCGAGCAGTCCGGCCTGGCCCATAAAGAAGGCTTCGACCTGGAACACGTCGTCGCGGTGTTTGCCTATCTGCTGCGGGTCGATGGTGAGTGCCCACTGCTCAAAGGCTTGGGCATTGGTGCCGAACCCGAAGTTGCGCGCAAGGGTGATGAAAAAGGCGCGCTCCCAGTCGCCGCCCGTGCGGTGCAGATATTGCTGCACGCGGTCGGTCTTGCTCTCGAGCCGCTCTACCGTGAGGCGGCTGAGCCAATTATGCACGGTGAGGGGAGGCACATGGGGTATGATGCGGTAGCAGGGCGGATAGGTTTCCTCATCTATCAGTGCCTGATAGTTGTGTTGCAGATAGTCGGGCACGCTGAGCACCATTTGCGGCAACTGCTTGCCGTCGGCTGTGTGCACCTCGGCATCGGCTGCCGACACAATGTGTAATACGACATTGTTGTAGGCCGCATCGGTGTCGTGATGGTGGCGGAACCAGTCGCTCGAACGCTCGTGCACCTCGACATTGCCGGCCCACAGCATGCCGTTTATTTTGACTTTTGCGTTGAAAAAGTCTGGGCCGGAGTTGACCAGGTTGTGCACGCCGGGGTCTATCACATCTACTGTTTGCCCGTCGGTGGTGGCAAGAGGCGCAAGGCCGTACAGGCGATGCTGCCAAACGTAATGGAGCAGGTATTCCATGAGTTGTTCCATATTGGTTAAACCAACAAAGGTAGGCTTTTTTTGAAATCCCGCAAACGGGGGAATGAGATAAATCAATAAAAACTCGTAATTTTGCCACAAATAATAATACAATCACAATACATGGAAACTGTATTTCACTACGACGTCGTTGTTGTCGGCGCAGGCCATGCCGGTTGCGAGGCGGCAAGTGCCGCTGCACGCATGGGGGCCAAAACGTGCCTGGTGACAATGGACATGAACAAAATAGCGCAGATGAGCTGCAACCCTGCCGTGGGCGGTATTGCCAAAGGGCAGATTGTACGCGAGATTGATGCGCTCGGCGGACAAATGGGTGAGGTGACTGATGCCACGGCTATCCAGTTCCGCATGCTTAACCGCTCTAAAGGCCCCGCCATGTGGAGCCCGAGGGCACAGTGCGACCGCGCACGCTTTATTACTGAATGGCGACACCGGCTCGAAAATACGCCTAACCTGAACATTTGGCAGGACGAGGTGACGGAGGTGATTGCCGAACAGGGCGTGGTGAAAGGTGTGCGCACCATTTGGGGTGCCACGCTCATGGCACGTGCCGTGGTGATTACGGCGGGCACTTTTCTGCGCGGCTTGATGCACATTGGTCGCAAACAGGTGAGCGGCGGACGATGCGCCGAACCTGCTGCGGCTTTCCTGACCGAAAGTATCAACAGTCTGGGCATTCGCTCGGCACGCATGAAGACGGGAACGCCTGTGCGCATTGACAAACGTTCGGTGCATCTCGACGAAATGACTGTGCAGCCGGGCGAGACGGATTACCACCGCTTTTCGTACATCAGTCCGATGCGCCCGCTGCCGCAACTGCCTTGCTGGACTACCGACACCAACGCCGAGGTGCACGAGGTGCTGCGTTCTGGATTGGCCGATTCCCCACTCTACAATGGCCAAATCAAGAGTATCGGTCCGCGTTACTGCCCGAGCATCGAAACTAAGCTTGTAACCTTCCCCGACCGTGACCACCACCCTTTGTTTCTTGAACCCGAGGGAGTGGAAACTAACGAGCTTTACCTGAATGGCTTTTCGTCGAGTCTGCCGATGAATGTGCAGATTGAGGCACTCAAGCGCATACCGTGTTTCCGCGACATTGTGGTGTACCGTCCGGGCTATGCCATCGAATACGACTTTTTCGACCCCACACAGTTGCACCACTCTCTCGAGACGAAGGCTGTCAGCGGCTTGTTCTTTGCAGGACAGGTTAACGGCACCACCGGATATGAGGAGGCGGCGGGCCAAGGCTTGATGGCGGGTATCAATGCCGCACTCAAGTGCGCTGGAAGCGAGCCTTTCGTGCTTCACCGCGACGAGGCGTATATTGGCGTGCTCATCGACGACCTTGTGACAAAAGGCGTGGACGAACCCTATCGTATGTTTACCTCGCGAGCCGAATACCGCATACTGCTGCGCCAGGACAATGCCGACATTCGCCTCACGCCTTATGCCGAAAAGTTTGGATTGGCCACAGCGGAACGTTTGCAGCGTTTTCACGCAAAGAAAGAGAAGATTGGCGAAATCATCGATTTTTGCAAGCAGTACCCCATCAAGCCAAACGACATCAACGCTTTTCTTGAAGAGGTGGGCACTACCCCACTCCAACGCGGTTGCAAATTGTTCGACCTCATCAACCGTCCGCAGTTGTCGCTGCTAAAATTGGCAGATGTCATCGCACCATTTAAGGAGTTTCTCGCCGCCATCACTTCTGACGCTGAAGAAACGATTGAGGCGGCCGAAATAGAAATGAAATACCACGGCTACATAGCTCGCGAACGTGCCATGGCCGACAAGATGCAGCGCCTTGAGAATATCAAAATCCGTGGACACTTCGACTACGACAGTATCACGCAGTTGAGCACTGAAGCACGCCAAAAGCTTACTTCAATCGACCCCGAGACGCTTGCACAGGCCAGCCGCATTCCGGGCGTTTCGCCAAGCGACATCAGCGTACTGCTTGTTTTGATGGGACGATAGGCGATGCTTGACAGGACGGCGAACGGCGCACTTTTATTTCAAGACCGCTCGCCGCTTGTTCTGCCCGCAGCTTACTTAAAGTAACGCTCTAATAGAATATCCCCGTATAGGCGCTCAAATAGCCAAATACGGCCATTTTACCGCCATTTAGTTCGCGTTCCACGTGAAACAAACAATACTAAAGCATATCAAAATCAGGAATTTCATGAATACAAAACTGCTTTTAGACAATCTCCGCACGGTATACGATTTTCCGAAGCCCGGCATACACTTCAAGGACGTTACCACACTGTTCAAAAATCCCGCGTGCATCGAAGAAATGGCGCAGGAGTTGGTGCGTATTTACCAAGACAAGGGCATTACAAAGGTAGTGGGCATTGAGAGCCGCGGCTTTGTAATGGGTGCCATTTTGGCCCAAAAACTCGGTGCCGGCTTTGTGATGGCGCGCAAACCCGGAAAGCTGCCAGCCGAAACACGCAAAGCCACCTACCTTAAAGAGTACGGGTACGACACCATCGAAATACACGCCGACGCCATCACCGCCGACGATGTGGTGTTGATACACGACGACCTGCTCGCCACTGGTGGTTCGATGCAAGCCGCATACGACCTTGTACAAGCGTTCAAACCGAAGCATACGTACATAAATTTCCTTATAGAATTGCAAATGGAAGGCCTTGAAGGACGCAAATTCCTTGGCAAAGACCTTGACATTACAACACTACTCACCATCAACGAATGAATGCCGAGTTACAAACCTACCTCAAAGGCATCGTAAATAATCTGCCCGAAACACCGGGGTGCTACCAGTACCTCGATGATTCGGGCACTATCATTTACGTTGGAAAGGCCAAGAACCTGAAACGACGCGTCAGCTCATACTTCAACAAAGAGCAGCAGACGCGCAAAACCCGATTGCTCGTCACACACATACGCGACATACGCTATGTGGTGGTAAAGACGGAGGCCGACGCCCTGTTGCTTGAAAACAACCTCATCAAGCGTTACAAGCCGCACTACAACGTACTGCTCAAAGACGATAAAACCTACCCTTCCATCGCCATCACCACCGAATATCTGCCTCGCATATTCAAAACACGGCAGCGTGGTAAACGCGGCGCAATATACTTTGGGCCTTACAGCCATGTGCCCACCCTCTATGCACTGCTCGACTTGTGCCGCGAGCTGTACCAACCGCGCCCGTGCCACACCCCCATGACCCGCGAGGGCGTTGAAAACGGCAAATACGACGTCTGCCTCGACTACCACATACACCGCTGCAAGGCTCCATGCGTGGGCAAGCAAAGCCACGACGACTACATGCGCTGCATTGAAGCCTGCAAGGAAATACTGAAAGGCAACACCGCCGATGTGGCCCGCAAAATGCGCGAAGATATGATAGCTCTGGCCAACGAACTGCGCTTTGAGGAGGCACAAGAAATCAAGCGGCGGTACGACTTGATAGAGAGTTACCGCGCAAAGAGCGAGGTGGTGTCGAACGTGTTGCACAATATTGACGTATTCAACATCGAGACCGAGGAAAAAACGGCCTACATCAACTATCTGCACGTAACCAACGGCTGCATCAACCAGGCATTCACCTTTGAATACAAGAAAAAACTCGACGAAACCGACGAGGAGTTGCTCACGCTGGGCATTATCGAGATGCGCGAGCGCTACGCCAGCCAGTCGAAAGAGATAGTTGTGCCGTTCCACGTCGACCTGCCCGATGGCATGGTGGAACAGACCGTGCCCCAGAAGGGTGATAAAAAGAAGCTGCTCGAACTGTCAAAGCTCAATGTCAAGCAATACAAATTCGACCGTCTGAAGCAAGCTGACAAGCTCAATCCCGAACAAAAGCAGACACGATTGATGAAGGAGATACAGCGCGACTTAGGTTTGCCCAAATTACCCCTTCACATCGAACTTTTCGACAACTCCAACATCAGCGGCGCCGATGCCGTGGCCGCTTGCGTCGTGTTTGAAAAGCTCAAACCCGCCAAAAGCGAATACCGCAAGTTCAACATCAAAACCGTGACCGGCCCCGACGATTACGCCTCAATGAAAGAAGTGGTGCGCCGCCGCTACACCCGTCTGAGCCAGGAGGGGCGCCCCCTGCCCGACCTCATCATAGCCGACGGCGGACGCGGACAAATGGAAATGATACGCGAGGTGGTTGAGGACGAGCTGGGACTCGAAATTCCCATAGCCGGCCTGGCCAAGGACGACCGCCACCGCACCCGTGAGATGCTCTACGGCTTTCCGCCCGCCATCATCGGCATCAAACCCGAGAGCCAACTGTTCCGCACCCTCACACAGATGCAGGACGAGGTACACCGCTTCGCCATAAGTTTCCACCGCGACAAGCGTTCTAAGCGCCAGACTGCCTCCGAACTCGACACCATAGCAGGCATAGGCCCCGCCACCAAGCAAACCCTGCTCAAGCAGTTCAAGAGCGTCAAACGCATAAAGGAAGCCACCCTGCCCGAGCTGCAAGCCCTGTTAGGCACAGCCCGCGGCGAAAAAATATATCACAATCTGCACACCAACGGATAAATAGACGTAACTTTGCCCACATGAGAGCAGTAATACAACGCGTGCAACACGCATCAGTCACCATCAACGGCCAAATAAAATCGGCCATACACCAAGGTTTCCTCATACTGTTAGGCATTGAAGAGGCCGACAACCGCGACGACGCCGACTGGCTATGCCGCAAAATAAGCGCTCTGCGCGTGTTTGACGACGAAGGCGGGGTGATGAACCGCAGCCTGCAAGACATTGGCGGAGAAGCGCTCGTAGTAAGCCAATTCACCCTCATGGCCTCATACAAGAAGGGCAACCGCCCGTCGTACATACGCGCTGCCGGCCATGAGCACGCCACACCCCTTTACGAATACTTTTGCCAGGCTCTCGAGCAAGCCCTCGGCCGCCCCATCGGCACAGGCCAGTTTGGGGCCGACATGAAAGTCGAGCTGCTCAACGACGGCCCGGTAACCATCTGCATGGACACCAAAAACAAAGAATAATGCCCCAAACCTTAGCCGACCTACAAATTCGTGTAGACAAATGGATACACACCTATGGCGTACGCTATTTCAGCGAACTCACCAACATGGCCTGCCTCACTGAGGAGGTGGGCGAACTGGCCCGTGTGATGGCCCGAAAATATGGCGACCAATCGTTCAAAAAAGGCGAGACACACGACCCTTCTGAAGAGATGGCCGACGTGCTGTGGGTACTCATCTGCCTGGCCAACCAAACCGGTGTAGACCTTACCAAGGCCATGGAGCAGAGTTTTGAAAAGAAGACCAAGCGCGACGCCACACGCCACCTCAACAACCCCAAACTGGCACCCCGTGAGCAACCCTGAGCCGCCCGCGCTCACAACACAATAACACACATATCAAGAGACTATGCCCGAATTACACATCAACCGCAACGATGCTCAAAAGAGCAAATACGAACAAGCATTCGACAAGTTCAATCTCCACCTCGACGACGCCCAAGTTAGCGCCCAAGTACACAAACTCGTGGCCGACAACCACAGCAAATACAACACCCCCGAGGTGCTCAAGCAGCTGCTCAGCACCGTCGAACTGACCACCCTCAAGGTGACGGACTCACAAGAGAGCGTGCTCCAACTCACCGAGCGCGTCAACGAGTTCGCAGACGCACACCCCGACCTCCCACCCCTGGCCACCATCTGCGTATATCCCAACTTTGCAAAGATAGTAAGCGATAGCCTCGAAGCCGACGGCGTCAAGGTAGCCTGCGTGGTAGGCGGTTTCCCATCGTCACAAACATTCATCGAAATCAAAACCGCCGAGACAGCCCTTGCCGTACACGACGGAGCCGACGAGTGCGACTGTGTGCTCAACGTGGGCGCCTTCCTCAGTGGCGACTACGAAACCTGTGCCGACGAGATTGAAGAGATAAAAGCCGCCTGTGCCGACAATCCCCTCAAGGTCATACTCGAAACGGGCGCCCTCAAGTCTGCCATCAACATCAAGCGCGCCGCAATACTCGCCATGTACGCTGGTGCCGACTTTATAAAGACCTCTACGGGCAAAATAGAGGTCGCTGCCACGCTCGAGGCAGCCTACGTGATGTGTACCGCCATCAAGGAATATTACGATCTCACAGGCACGTTTATAGGCTTCAAGGCTGCCGGTGGCATCAAAACCACAGCCGAAGCCATAGACTTCTACACCGTGGTACGCGAAATCCTTGGCGAGGACTACATCAAGCAGGGCCTCTTCCGCATCGGCACAAGCCGTCTGGCCAACCTGCTCGTCAGCGACATCTTGGGCGAGGACGCAAAGCCCTTCTAAGCCCCGCCCACACACACCAACAAACCGGGCTGCATTCTGCCATACATTGGCAAAATGCAGCCCGGTTTTTGTATCTTTGAAAAACGGCCCTACCATGGGCGTTTCACAGCATCACATATTGTTACAAAGAGCGTTCCACAACAAAGTCGATGTAACCCCTGAGTGCCTCACGCACCTCAGCGTTATGCCAACTGTCGAGCAGCGACAAAGCCTGCGCGTGAAACTCCTCCATGCGCCGCTGTGCATATTCAATGCCGCCATGCGCTTTGGTATAATCCACCAGCGCCGCTATGTCGTCAGCCGTGGCCTCGCCATTTTTCACACGCATGGCGAGTGATCTAACTTCCTGGTTATCAGCGTTATTGATAGCATATATAGCCGGCAGGGTAAGTTTACCCTCACGCATGTCATTGCCCGTAGGCTTGCCAATGCGGTTGTCGGCATAATAGTCAAAAATGTCGTCCCTGATTTGGAAACAAAGGCCTACAATCTCGCCAAAACGCTTGGCACGCGCCACATACTCAGCATCGGCGCCAGCCGATATGGCCCCCAGTTCGGCACAAGCCGCAAAGAGCGCCGCCGTTTTGTGGTGAATGATATGAAAATAAGCCTCCTCGGTGATAGCCTCATTGCGGATATTAGCCAACTGGCAAATCTCGCCCTCCGAAAGCGTGCCACCCAGGCGCGAAATAATCTCCACTACCCCGATGTTGCCCGTCATGGCAGCCTGCAGCAGCGAAGTCGACAGCAGGTAGTCGCCCACCAGCACTGCCACTTTGTTGTCATACACAGCGTTCACCGAGCGTTGTCCGCGTCGTTCACCACTCTCGTCCACCACATCGTCGTGCACAAGCGAGGCTGTGTGCAGCAGTTCGAGCGTCACCGCCGAGCGCAGCGAGTCAACCGAAACGTCCCCCAGCTCACGAGCCATCAGCACCACCAGCAAGGGGCGCATCATTTTGCCCTGACGCCGGCGCACATAGTCGAGCGCCTGGCCCAGAAAATCATCATCGTGAGTCAGTGCGTTGTCAAACAAAGCCTTGTACTGAGCCATCTCCTGCAACACAGGTTGGCGAATTGCTGCTAATTTGTCCATACGTTTCGGTTTCAGCTTACAAAAGTAGTAAAAACTAACTTATTGTACGAGAGTATTTGCGTACTTTTGTAAGCATAATAACAATATATAAGCTATGCAAACCCTCTATCTGCTCGACGCCTACGCGCTCATATACCGCGCTTACTATGCACTGATACGCTCGCCGCGCATCAACTCCAAAGGCCAAAACACCTCGGCCGTGTATGGTTTTGTCAACACACTCAACGATGTACTGAACACCGAAAAGCCCGATTTCATCGGCATTGCCTTCGACCCCGCCGGCGGCACCTTCCGCCACGAAGCCTACCCCGCCTACAAGGCCCAGCGCGAGGCAACGCCCGAAGACATAAAGTGGGCCGTGCCCGTTATCAAGGACATCATACGCGCCTACAACATACCCATTCTCGAAGTGCCAGGCTACGAGGCCGACGATGTGATAGGCACACTGGCCATGAAGGGGCGTGAAGCCGGACTCGAAGTGCACATGGTCACCCCCGACAAGGACTACGCCCAACTGGTGAAACCAGGCATTTTTATGCGTCGTCCCGGCCATGGCGCCTCAGCCATGGAGAAACTCGGCCCCGATGAAGTCTGCCAAAAATACGGCATCAGCCACACCGACCAGGTGATTGACCTGCTCGGCCTCATGGGCGACACCGCCGACAATGTGCCGGGTTGCCCCGGCGTGGGCGAGAAAACCGCCGTCAAACTCATCACCCAGTTTGGCTCGATTGACAATCTGCTCAACAGCACCGACCAACTCAAGGGAGCCATCAAGCGCAAGGTGGAGGAGAACAAAGAGCAAATCAGTTTTTCTAAATTCTTGGTCACCATCAAGACCGACGTGCCAATCGACCTCGACCTCGACACCTTGCGCACCACCGAGGCCAACAAGGAGGCTTTGCGCCCGATTTACGAAAATTTGGAGTTTCGGGCCTTCCTCAAGAAACTCGACGACAAACCAGCCGAAGTGCAAAAAAGTGTGAGCGAATGGGGCGCTCTCTTTGACGCGCAACCCGACAACCGCTCAGACGAACCAAAAGAAATCACACACAAAACGCTCAATGATGTACCACACACTTACGTTCTCGTTGATAATGAGAGTGATGCGCAGCAGCTTTGTGAGCATTTATTGACTTTCAGCACAGTAGCCATCGACACCGAGACCACCTCAATCGATGCCATCAGCGCCAAATTGGTAGGATTAAGCTTTGCCGTCGACGGCGGCAAGGCCTGGTACGTTGCCGTTCCACGTGAAACGGAGGAAGCGTGCCGCATGGTTGAGATTTTCCGTCCGTTGTACGAAAGCCCCGACACGCTCAAAGTAGGACAGAACCTCAAGTACGACCTCACCGTGCTCCACACTTACGGCATTGCCCTCGCCCACCCCATGTTCGACACCATGCTGGCCCACTACCTGGTACAACCCGAGTTGCGACACAACATGGATTATCTGGCCGAGATATACCTGGGCTACCAAACCATACACATCGATGAGCTGATTGGCCCCAAGGGCAAAAAGCAGAAAAACATGGCCGACCTCGAACCCGCACAAATTTGCGACTATGCCTGCGAGGACGCCGACATCACCCTGCAACTCATGCAACCGCTCAAGCAGGAACTTGAAAAATACAAGCTCACCCATGTGTTCAACGAGATAGAGATGCCACTCATGCCCGTGTTGGCACGCATGGAGATGAACGGCGTGTGCCTCGACACCAACACGCTGGCCCAAACCGGCCAACACTTTACGGAGCGCATGCAACAGCTCGAGGCCGACATCTACCAACTGGCAGGTCATGAATTTTTGCTCACCTCGCCGCGCCAAGTGGGCGAAGTGCTGTTCGACGAGCTCAAGCTCAACGAAAAGGCCAAAAAGACCAAGAGCGGACAATACTCCACTGGCGAGGAGGTGCTCGAAGCCATCAAGCACAAGCACCCCATTGTAGAGAAAATTCTGGCACACCGCGCCTTGAAAAAGTTGCTGAGCACCTACATCGACGCACTGCCCAAACTCATCAACCCCGCCACGGGCCACATTCACACCTCGTTCAACCAGGCTGTCACAGCCACGGGCCGACTGTCGTCATCCAACCCCAACCTGCAAAACATACCGGTGCGCGGCGACGACGGCCGCGAAATACGCAAAGCCTTTGTGCCCGAACCGGGCTGCATATTCTTCTCGGCCGACTACTCGCAAATCGAGTTGCGCATCATGGCCCACATCAGCGGCGACGAACATTTGGTCAACGACTTCCGCGAGGGGCGCGACATACACGCCGCCACAGCAGCCCGCGTGTTTCACAAGCCGCTCGACAAGGTGACGCGTGACGAGCGCCGCAAGGCCAAAACGGCCAATTTCGGCATCATCTACGGCATATCAGCCTTTGGCTTGGCCGAACGCATGGAGGTATCTCGCACCGAGGCCAAAGAGCTCATTACCAACTATTTCAGCACCTATCCAAAGGTGAAGGAGTACATGGAACGCAGTGTGGCCGAAGCCAAAGAGCGCGGTTACATTGTCACCGCCTTTGGTCGTCGCCGCTACCTGCCCGACATCAACTCACGCAACGCTGTGGTGCGCGGCTATGCCGAGCGCAATGCCGTCAACGCCCCCATTCAGGGCACCGCTGCCGACATCATCAAAGTAGCCATGATACGCATCGACGAGCGTTTCCGCCGCGAGGGCATACAGTCTAAAATGATACTCCAGGTGCACGACGAACTCAACTTTTCGGTTGTCCCCTCCGAGCTCGACACGGTCAAGCGCATCGTCATCGACGAGATGGAGCAAGCCTACCAAATGAGCGTGCCATTAGTGGCCGACTGCGGCGAAGGCCACAACTGGCTCGAAGCGCACTGATAGGAGATAAACCAAATGGGTCTAATGAGCCTATTGAGCCTATTATGCCTAATATGCCTATTATGCCCATTAAGCCTAATATGCCTATTGAGCCTAATATGCCCAATATGCCCAATAGGCACCCCCAAAACAACAAACCAACCAAACCCCAACCAAACAACAAAAAAGAAACTACCATGGAAAAGCGCCCAGTTGACAAGCAATTCCTTCGGCAAGGCAAGGACTACACCACGCTCATTTGCTACAAAAAGGCGGTGATAATCTACGACATCACCTACCACTTTGCCCACAAGTATCTGGAGCGTGGCGACCGCACCATCGACCAAATGATACAGGCGGCGCGCTCGGGCAAGCAAAACATTGTGGAGGGCAACATCGACGGCATCACATCAACCGAGATGGAAATAAAGCTCACAAATGTCAACCGTGCCAGTCTGCATGAGTTGTTGGAGGATTATAAAGACTACCTGCGCGTACACGGCCTTGAACAATGGCCTGTCAATTCGCCCAAGGCGGAGCAAACGCGACGCTACTGCGCCACCCACAATGCCCCCGAGGACTATACACAGAAAATAGCGGAGCGGTCGGCAGAAACAATATGCAACATTGCCATCACGCTAATTCTGCAAACCGATGTCATGATAAAGGGACTGATAGAGTGGCAAAAAGACCATTTCAAAGATAATGGCGGCATAAAAGAGCAATTGTATAATGAGCGACGCAAACAGAGGGGGTATTAAGGGTCAATAAGACATCTAAATATATTGTATACCCGTTGGCGGAATTTCTGGTTAACAGGTTAACAAGTTGACAGGTTGACAAGTAAGTATGCAACACACCACTTATTATGTTAAAACCAGAATAACAGAAAGCTTAAAAAGCTATGCAAACTTACCTGTTAACCCATTAACTTGTCAACTATTTTACTAATTTTGCCAACGCGTATTGTATAAAACACTTTAAGCACACCGGCAAGCAACAATGCCACAAAGAAAAGAATTCGAATAATAATATAAAACACCCTACTATGATGACACACACCACCATTATGCGCGCAGTGCACAACAACCGCAGCACCCTGAGACTCTGCATATTCATTGCGCTATCCATCACCCTGACTGTCAAGCCGCAGCCCTTGGGCGCATACACCGGTCTGCTGTTTGCACTGTCAGTCATTGTTGGCGCATGCCACATCAGTCAGCTTGCGCGCAACAAACAAAACTTGTTGCAACTGTTGCAAAAGAGCATATACAGCATACTGTTCAGCCTTGCGCTGCTTGCCATCTGGCTGCTGTCGTAAGCAACCAATGCGCTCTGCGCCCAACGCTGCACGCCACCCCATAAGGCGTGCACACAGCAACGGCAGAGCGATATTACGGCAACGGGAGGTAGAAAATTCAATCGGAGCGTTTGAATTTTCTACCTCCCGTTGCCGTTTTTACGTCCTCCCGTTACCGTTGTTACACCCTCGCACAACCCGAAAGCCAGCGCCCGTGGTGGAAAGCAGAGCGTGGCGCAAGGCACGCATGGTAACGAGTTCTTAACAACAACGTTACATCACGTTCATATAGCACTCCTAACTTTGCACCGTAAAACAAACGTATATACCACTTAACACAAAGACTCAATGAAAAAGAACCTGTTCAGTACCACACTGACCATGTTGTGCACAGTGGCCATGCTGCTGGCGGCCACACTGAAAATGCAAGCCCAAACGCCTGCCGAATGGAAAGCCATGAAGGGCAATGTAACCATGTACATGACCAACGACATGGGGCGCAACGGCTATTACGACCAAAAGTCCATAGCCGAACTCATGGGGCACATGGGCGAAACACTCGGCCCCAAATGCGTGCTGGCCGTGGGCGACATACACCACTTTAACGGGGTGGCCTCGGTAAACGACCCCCTGTGGACAACCAACTACGAGCAAATATACTCCCACCCCGAACTCATGCTCAACTGGTTTCCCGTGCTGGGCAACCACGAGTACCGCGGCAACACACAGGCCGTGCTCAATTATGGCACAGTGAGCCGCCGTTGGGTGATGCCCTCGCGCTACTACACCAAGGTTATCACAGGCAAAGGCACAAGCGTGCGTGTGGTGTTCATTGACACCACACCCCTCATCGACCGTTACCGCGCCGACAGCATCACCTACCCCGACGCCCACAAGCAGGACATGCAAGCCCAGCTCAACTGGCTGGACAACACACTCAAAACGGCCCGCGAGGACTGGGTGATTGTAGTGGGCCACCACCCCATTTATGCCCATACCACCAAGGCCGAAAGCGAGCGCACCGACATGCAAAAGCGCGTGTTGCCCATACTCAAGCGCTACCACAATGTAGCCATCTACGCCTGCGGCCACATTCACAACTTTCAGCACATCAAGATGCCGTCCGACGACATTGACTATGTGGTCAACTCCTCGTCATCGCTGGCACGTCCCGTGCAGGCTGTTCAGGGCACAGTGTTCTGCAGTCCGGCCGACGGTTTTTCAGTCATTTCGGCCACCAAGGAACAACTCAACATGTACATGATAGACAAAGACGGCAAGGCCATTCACACCATCAGCCGCCGCAAATAACAGCACAGGCAGCATACCACATAATGAAAAAATATTTACTCAGCACAGCACTCATGGCCGCCATAGCCACCGCGGCCGGGGCGCACGCCATCGACGGCATAGTCAAGGACCAAAAGACGGGCGAGCCGCTCATTGGTTCGGTGGTCGAAGTAAAGGAATTGCCAGGCGTCAAAACCACCACCGGCCTTGACGGCTCATTCCGCCTGCACGAACTGCCCGACAGAGGACGTTACACGCTGGTGGTAAAATACCTGGCCTATAAAACCCGCGAGGTGCCAGTTGAGGTGTCGGACACGGGCACCGTGACCATTACGCTCGACGAGGACGTCCGCCGCTTTGGCGAGGCCGTAGTGACAGGCCACCGCAACAGCCGCACCGACATCAGTGCCATCAGTCTTGAAAAGAATGCCGGCAATGTGCTCAACGTGATGAGCCAGCAGAGCATTCAACTGTCGCCCGACGTCAATGTGGCAGCCGTGTTGCAACGCGTGTCGGGCGTAACGCTTGAGCAAAGCGCATCGGGCGAGGCATCGTACGCCATACTGCGCGGCATGGACAAGCGCTACAACTACACGCTGGTGAACGGTGTAAAGATACCATCGCCCGACGACAAAAACCGCTACATACCGCTCAACATATTCCCCTCCGACCTGATGGACCGCATTGTGGTGTCGAAATCACTTACGGCCGACATGGAGGGCGATGCCGCTGGCGGCGTGGTGGACATGGTTATGAAGGACGCGCCAGCGCGCTTTGAGTTGCAGGCCAACGGCGCTGTGGGCATGAGCGACTACTTCTGGAACAGCGACCGCCATTACCTGTCAACCGACCGCGGCCACGCCACTGCCAAGGCACCCTACGAGGCTTTCGGCAGTCAGTATGCCGCCACCGCAGCCGACTTTAAGCACGGTCCCGCACAGGTCAAGAGTCAATCGGTGCCCGCACCCAACCTTGTGGGCGGCCTGTCGGTGGGCAACCGCTTTTTCAACGACCACCTGGGCGTGATGTTGGCCGGCAGTGTGCAGAACACCTACCGCGGCACAGAGCGCACGTACAATGCCGTAAAGATGGCATCGGGCGAACAGGCCATGTACATATCGAGCCTCAAGCACCGCTACTACTCCATGCACGACCTGACCACAGGCGTGCACGGCAAGCTTGACTTTGCCATTGGCGGGCAAAAGCTGGAGTGGTACAACATGTACGTGCGCACCAACTCCGACGCCACACGCTACAACAACAGCGTCAGCACCGAATACCTCAGCTCGCAATCGTACACACAGGACGACGAGTTGCGCTCCTCTACACAGACGCAGAGCATCTTTGCCTCACACCTCAAGGGCACGCATCACATTCTGCCCGACCTCACCTTCGACTGGGCCGGCATCTTTTCGCGTGCCAAGGAGGACGAGCCCGACCGCACCTACATCACGCTGACCAACGAGGTGCAGACGCCTGCCAACGGACTGGGCGGCTCACTGTGGGACGGACAAAAAACGCTGCTCAAAACACGCCCCAAGGAGATGGAACGACGCTTTCAGCACAACAAGGACACCGACTGGACTGGCTATGCCAACCTGAGCTACAACACCCACCTGGGCAACGCTGTGGAAGCGCTGTGGAAGGCTGGCGCGCAATATCGCCGCAAGGAGCGCAGCAATCGCTATTATTCCTACCAGTTTAACCCGGCCGACATACAGCAGCAGCTCGACGGCAACGGCCTCGACCAGTTTGCCGCACCCAACTGGGTGTGCCGCACCCCCTACACACAGGCCTCGCAGCTCAACTACAACTCGAAGGAGCACGTGGGCGGCACCTACGCCATGGTAACCCTCAAGAGCCACTTTGGTGAGTTGTATGCCGGCTTCCGCGCCGAGCATACCAACCAGATTTACACCATGCTGCAACACTTTGACAACCTGGGCCCTGTGGGCGAGCAGAGCTATTGGGACTATCTGCCCTCGGCCTCGCTTAAATGGACGCCTAACAGCAAGATGAATGTGCGCCTGTCGTACTACCGCAGCATCAACCGCCCTGGCTTTTACGAGATTGTGCCTTACCAAATAATGGGCGAGGAGTATCAGGAAAAGGGTAACCCCAACCTCAAGCGCGCCCGCATTGACAATGTGGACCTGCGCTGGGAGTGGTTTCCCTCAGCCAACGAACAGGTGCTTGTGGGCGTGTTCTACAAATACCTGAAGGACCCTATCGAACAAGTGTTTGTGGCATCAGACGGCAAGATGGGCAGCGGAGCCGATGCTTACTACATGCCGGCCAACTTGGGCAATGCCAAGAACTATGGTTTTGAAATAGACGTGGTAAAGTACATACGTCACTTTGGGGTAAAGGCCAACTACACCTACACCCACTCGGCCATCACCACCACCAAGCGCCAATACAAGCTCAATGGCAACGGTGAGTACGAGAGCGGTGTGACGCAGAAGCGTCCGCTGGTGAACCAGGCCCCGCACACGGCCAACCTGTCGCTGCTCTACAAGGACACCGACCATGGTTGGAACGCACAGTTAGCGGCATCGTACACTGGCACCAAGCTGGCACTCGTATCGCCCTTCAAGGACGCCGACCAATGGGACAAGGCTTTGTTGGGCCTTGACTTCAGCGCCGAGAAAAAGTTTGACAACGGCCTGTCACTCTTCTTCAAGGCCAACAATCTGCTCGACGCCAAGCGCGAGCGCTACATCAAAACGGTGAACGAATCGAACTTGGAATATGAGGGGCAGCGCACCGACCGCACTGTGGTGGGCACTTACCGCTACGGACGCACCTTCCTGCTGGGTGTAAGATACACGCTTTAGTAACAACACCTTAGCCGGTGGCACCAACTGGCAGTGCCACCGCACAATAACACTAATCAGACTTCAAGATGATGCAAACCGGGCGCAATATGCCAAACCCGCGTGGGGCTGTGTGCCGAGGTGCAACTTATCGCTTAAATGAAAAGAGCTATATGAAAAAGTTCAGCACATACGCTTGCCTGGCAGCCATGGCTACCGCAGCAATATTCGCCACCTCGTGCGAAAATGACAACATCAACCCCTACGACTACACCGGAGGCGGCTCAAACAACAATACTAACCAAGGCTCGACCGAAGTAGTCAAGACGCAACTGGCCGAATATCCCGTTGGCTCGCTGGTGTGGACCAAGGACACCACGCTCACCGAGAGTGTGAAGATACCCGAGGGCACCTCGCTCTACATTGAGCCGGGGGTGACGGTCACCTGTAAGTCGGGCACACAGGTGCCCATCGAGATTGTGGTGTTGGGCAACCTCTACTGCATGGGCACAAAGGAGAAGCCCGTTGCCTTTGTGTCGGACACACGCAAGGCCAACGACTGGGGCGGCATCATCTGCGGCTTTAAGTGTGAGGAGGTGGTGCTCAGCCACACCGAGGTGGCCTACGCCGGAGCCACTCCCACGGAGTCGTCATTGTCGTACCAGAACGCCTTGTTCAAAACACCCATCGACGGTGGTGTGCCAGCCTTCCACTTTTGCAACGTCAATGGCAAGTTTGCCATGGCCGACTGCTACTTCCACGACATTCAGAACGATGCCACCTATTTTACCGGCGGCCAGGGCGTCATATACAACAGTCTGTTTGCCAACACGGGCAATGCGGCCGATGGCGGCGAGGCCATTAACGTGAAGGCGGGCTGCAAGCTCGATGTGGCCAACAACGTGATATACGATGCCTGTACCAATGCCTTCAAACTGTCGAACAGTGGCAACAGCGAGACTATTCCGCTCACACAAATCACGGTGTACAACAACACCATGGTAAACTGCGGCTGGCGCCGTACAAAGAACAAGAAGGGGGGCAGCGTTTGGCTTGAAAAGGCCAGCGCACCGGTGTTTGCCAACAACCTGGTGTACGACTGCCGCTACGGCATGAAGCAGCCTAAGAAGGACGGGGCCAACCTGAAGGACGCCTGTGTGGCACCTAACTACTACTACGCTTCAACACAAACGGGCGTGGACCAAATGGCCAGGACTGCCGACCTCATTATTTGGAATGACAACGACATCAAGAGCCAGGTGCCCGGCCAACTCAACCCGCTGTTCAAAGCCTTTACGCAGAACCCGGCCATGAACATCAACTGCGAGGTGGACGATGCCTCGAAGGGTGCTCCCCTGCCCTACGACCGCAACTGGAACTTCAATGTGCAGGCGGGCAGTCCGGCTCTCAGCGGCGGCAAGGCTGACATTACACGCATCTTTGAGTACGGCCTGGCCTTCTTTGGCATGAAACGCATTCAGTTTGCCAACTCGGCCAACGACCAGAACTATTACTTTGCGGCACCTGCACCGAGCACGCGCTTTGGCGCACAGCTCTAAACGCTGGCCGCAGGAAAGCATTATTCAGACACCAGGCTCAAGCACTGACGCGGAAACGACTCGCCCGCCGAAGTGCCAGAGCCTGGTGTTCTTATTTACTTGCCGGGGGTACGGTGGTGATTATAGTTGTGTGATTATTAGTCGTTTGCACCCTAATTGTGTTCTGTAATGATTTGTAAACTACCACATGGCGCATTGTGCGGCGGCGTTGTTAAGTATTTATTAGTAACTTTGCATGCTTTTACAAACGTACTACAACACATGAACAAGATATGCTGCATCGGGCACATCACGCACGATAAAATCATTACCCCTACCACCGAGGCCGACATGCCGGGTGGCACATCGTACTATTTTGCCCACGCCATGTACCACCTTAATGGTGGGAAGGACTTTGAACTTGTCACATCGCTGGCACCCACCGACATGCAGCCGGTTGACGAACTGCGCCACATGGGGGTGAAGGTGACTGTAATACCCTCGCGCCACACGGTGTACTTTGAAAACAAATATGGCGCAAACCAGAACAACCGCACGCAGCGTGTGCTGGCCAAGGCCGACCCCTTTACGGCCGAGAGCCTGGAGGGGGTTGAGGCCGGCGTGTTCCACTTGGGTTCGCTGCTAGCCGACGATTTTGGTCTCGACGTGATACGCGCGCTCAAGGCACGTGGCGTGGTGAGTGTTGACTCGCAGGGCTACCTGCGCGAGGTGCGCGGCGAAAAGGTTTTTGCCGTTGACTGGCCCGACAAGCGCGAGGCACTGAAAATGATTGATGTGCTGAAGGTGAACGAGTATGAGATGGAGGTGCTCACGGGCCAGAAGGAGGCGCACGACGCTGCCCTGCAACTGGCCGAATGGGGGGTGAACGAGGTGTGTGTAACCTTGGGCGACTATGGTTCGGTGGTGCTTGAGAATGACCACTTTTACGACATTTGCGCCTATCCGCCCAAGCAGGTGGTTGATGCCACGGGGTGTGGCGACACTTACTCTACCGGCTACCTGTATATGCGCTCGCGCGGAGCCGACCCCAGCGAGGCGGGACACTTTGCCGCAGCCATGTCGACACTGAAACTCGAACACAGCGGCCCCTTTGCACGCACTGAGGAGGAGGTTTTCTCGCTGATAAAATAATGCCCGCTACGCTCGCCATGCCCACGAATGTGCTGATGTGCACATTAGCGGGCATGGCGAGCGACACTTATTATACATTTTATTATCTTTGCACGTAGTTATGAACCTGACATCAATCATACGACCTGTGTTCAACAGCCGCTTGCACGCTATTGAACGCTACGAGAGTCACGCCGAGGACATTCAGCGCGACACGCTCGAACGACTACTGCACGAAGCCGCCCGCACCGAGTGGGGGCAACGCTATGGATATGACAACATGCACAGCTACGAGGAGTTTGCTGCCAAAGTGCCTGTAAGCACCTACGAGGAGCTGAAGGGATATATCGACCGCATGCGTCACGGCGAACGCGATGTGCTGTGGCCCGGACAAGTAAAATGGTATGCCAAATCGTCGGGCACTACCAACGACAAGAGCAAATTCATACCCGTAAGCCGCGACGGACTGCATGACACGCACTACCAAGGTGGCACCGACGCGGTGGCTCTGTACCTGCACAACAACCCGCTGAGCCGCCTGTTCGACGGCAAGGCGCTGATATTGGGCGGCAGCCACGCACCTAACTATAATGTGGCTAACTCGCTGGTGGGCGACTTGAGCGCCATACTCATCGAGAACATTAACCCGCTGGTTAACCTCGTGCGCATTCCGCCCAAAAAGATTGCCCTGCTGAGCGACTTTGAGGAGAAGCGCGACCGCATTGCCGAAATAGCCATTAAAAAGAATGTGACCAACATATCGGGGGTGCCGTCGTGGATGATGGCTGTCATTACACGTATGCTCGAACTGAGCGGCAAGCAGTACCTTGATGAGGTGTGGCCCAACCTTGAGGTGTTCTTCCACGGCGGGGTGGCCTTTACACCCTACCGCGAACAGTATCACCGCCTCATACGCTCTACTAACATGCACTACATGGAGACGTACAACGCCTCGGAGGGCTTTTTCGGCTTGCAGAACGACCCGCTCGACGCGGCCATGCTGCTCATGATTGACTATGGGGTGTTTTACGAATTTATCCCCCTCGACGAGGTGGGCAAGCCCAACCCTACCGTGCTGCCGCTGTGGGAGGTGGAACAGGGCAAGAACTATGCTATCGTGATTAGCACAAGCTGCGGCTTGTGGCGCTACCAAATAGGCGACACGGTGAAGTTTACGTCGACCAACCCCTACAAGTTTATCATCAGCGGACGCACCAAGAGCTTTATCAATGCCTTTGGCGAGGAACTGATTGTGGACAATGCCGAAAAGGGGCTGCAAGAGGCCTGCAAGGCTACCGGCGCCGTGGTGAGCGAGTATACCGCCGCACCGGTGTTTATGAACGCCGAGGGAAAGTGCCGCCACCAATGGGTGATTGAGTTCAGCCAGCAACCGGCCGACATGGAGGCCTTTGCCAATGCGCTCGACCTGGCACTGCAGCACATTAACTCTGACTACGAGGCGAAACGCCACAAGGACATCACGCTGCAACGGCTCGAGGTGGTGACAGCACGCCAGGGCCTGTTTAACGACTGGCTCAAGAGCAAGGGCAAACTCGGCGGGCAGCACAAGGTGCCACGACTGAGCAACAACCGCGACATTATTGACGACATATTAAAACTTAACTGATGCGCTCCACACACTTTCATACCCGACACTTGACGGGCTTGGTGTGCATGCTGCTTTGTGTGGCGTGCATGTTGCTTTCGTGCGCCAATCCGGGGTCGGGGCCCGATGGGGGACCTTACGACGAAACGCCGCCACGCATTGTGCAAATGCTGCCGGCGCTGGGCAACACGGGAGAGAGGGCTCGAAAGGTGACGATTGCCTTTGACGAACCCGTGAAGATTGACAACGCAAGCGAGAAGGTGATTGTGTCACCACCGCAAATCAATATGCCGGAAATCAAGACTTCGGGCCGACGCATCAGCGTGGAGCTGATGGACTCGCTCAAGCCTGGCACTACTTATACCATCGACTTTAGCGACGCCATTACCGACTGCACCGAGAATAACCCGCTGGGCAACTTTACATACTACTTTAGCACGGGCACACAACTCGACACCATGGAGGTGGCAGGGCACGTGCTGGCTGCTGAGAACCTTGAACCGGTGAAGGGCATCATGGTGGGGCTGCACAGCAACATGGCTGACTCGGCCTTTACAACGCTGCCCTTCGACCGCGTGGCGCGCACCGACGCCAACGGTCATTTCTGCATCAAGGGGGTGGCGCCGGGCAATTACCACATTTATGCCTTGAAGGACGTGGACGGCGACTTTAAGTATACGCGCGGCGAGATGCTGGCCTTTAGCAGCGAAACGGTGGTGCCGTCATCTTTTCCCGACGTGCGGCACGACACGCTGTGGGCCGACACCATACGCATCGACACCATCAAGACAGTGGCCTACACGCACTTTATGCCCGACAACTTGGTGCTGAGGGCCTTTACTGAGAAGAATAACACACGGCAGCTGCTCAAGTCGCAGCGCGAACCGGCTTACTTCCGCACTTACTTTACAGCTCCCTCGGCGCATGTGCCGGTGGTGCGCGGCCTTAACTTTGATGCCGCACACGGCATTGTGGAGGACCGCTCGGCGGGAAACGATACCATCACTTACTGGCTGGCCGACACGGCGCTCGTAAAGCAGGACTCGCTCATGGTGGCCTACACCTACGAGGCTACCAACGACTCGACGCGGCAGCCTTACTTGCAAACTGACACGCTGTGTCTTGTGCCGCAATTCTCGTATGAACGGCGGCAGCGACTGGCGGCCGAGGATTTGGCAAAGTGGCAGAAGGGGCTTGAAAAGCGCCACAAACGCGGCGACTTCAGCCAGGAGAAACCACCCGTCAAGCCGCTGAAGATGCAACTGGCACTGCGCGGCAGCATCAATCCTGACGAGAATATGCACATCACCCTCGATGAGCCGGCGGCAAGGATTGACACAACGAAGTTCCACCTTTACCTTAAAGTGGACTCTACCTACAAGGCGGTGCCTTTCAAACTGAGGCGCGACGCGAACACGCTGCTGGCGTACACACTGTATGGCGAATGGAGGCCGGGACAGCAGTACTTGCTCAACATTGACTCGACTGCCGTAACGGGACTGTCGGGAGCGGTGTGCAACAACTTCGACACCAAATTCAGTGTGGCGGGTGACGACAGCTACGGCTCGCTGTTTATGACAATAGCGGGGGCCGACTCTACTTGTGTGGTGCAACTGCTGCAAGGTGACAAGGTGGCCAAACAGGTGCGCGTGAAGAATAGCCGTGCCGACTTTTACTACACCAGACCTACCGACTACTACGTGCGGGCCTTTATTGACGCTAACGGCAACAACCGTTGGGACACGGGGTGCTACGCCGAGGGGCGCCAGCCTGAAATGGTGTACTACTATCCGCACAAAATTACGGTGCGTGCCAACTGGGACATTGAGCAGACATGGCAACTTGATGCGCTGCCGCTGAACCGCCAAAAGCCTGCGGAACTGGTAAAACAGAAGGGCGACACCAAGAAGACGCCGCGTAACCTTAACGCTGAACGCGAACGCAAAAAGCGAGGCGGGTGATGACGCCACACTATTATAGCAAACGGGCAGGCGGACTGTGGTGCAAACTGTGAAACGACCGCAGCAAGCCCCTGCCCTACTCTATTTCATTACAAACCAGACCTAAACACCATTATGAACTATGATTAAGAAACTCATGCTACTGCTGCTGTTAGTCGTGTCGGGACTACAGGCCAGCGCGCAATGCTCGTCGAACAACACGGCATTCAAAAGCGGCGAAACACTTATCTACGACTTGTACTTTAACTGGAAATTTGTGTGGATAAAGGTGGGCGTGGCCTCAATGAACACCACGCAGACTACCTACGGGGGGCACCCGGCCTTGCGCACGTATCTGATAACACGCGGCTCGAAAAAGGCTGACAAGATATTTGTGATGCGCGACACGCTGATGGCATACACCGGGCTCGACCTCGTGCCGAAGTATTACGTGAAAAAGGCTTTCGAGGGCAAAACTTACCGCAAAAACGAGGTGTGGTACTCTTACCCCAAAGGCAAATGCAACGTGAAGATGCGCTATCAGCGCGACCACAACCCGGCCAGCCACTCAAGTCACTCGAGCAAATACTGCGCCTTTGACATGATTTCGATGCTGATGCGCGCACGCTCGTTCTCGGCCGAAGGCATGAAGGTGGGACACCGCATCAACTTTTTAATGGCTGACGGACGCACCTGCGAGTGGAAGAGCATCGTCTATCGCGGCAAGAAGACTTTCAAAATGGAGAACAGCAATACCAAATACCGCTGCCTCGTGTTCTCGTTTGTTGAAAAGGAGAATGGCAAGGAAAAGGATATCGTTACCTTTTACATTACCGACGACAAGAACCACCTGCCGGTGCGACTCGACATGAACCTGAACTTTGGTACTGCCAAGGCGTTCCTTACTGGAGCACGCGGGCTGCGCAACCCGCAAACGGCTAAAATCAAGTAACGCTACGCACGCAACCTGCACAACCCACAAACGCTACCTCTAATGGGGGCGACGCGTCTCGCGTCGGAAAAATGCCATATCCACGCACCAAATAAAGACTCACTGATAGCACTAAATCACACCTATCAGTGAGTCTTTTCCTTAATGCCCGACGCGGGACGCGTCGCCCCCATTAGTGCTTGCGTTTAGTGGTAGCGTTTTTTGCTTGCGTTTAATGCTTACGGTACCTTTACAATACTACAAAAACTTTACTTGCCGAGTATCTTACATCTTACACTAACGCGTCGCAACTCATTGACTATCAACACTTTAATTAGTGTAAGATGCTACAAATTTCACTTACACGCAACCTACACACCCCACACGCTGCCACACGACACAAGCATGGGAGAACAGTATCACGGCATAGGGGAGCAGAAAAGTCTGTTGCTCCAACAGATTGTTCTACCTCCCTGTAGCGTATAATCCACCGCATACGTCCAAACTGACTGCAAGGCAACAGGGTGAGGTGTGTAAGATGTATGCAGGAGTGTGTATGATGCTTTGAACTTATCTTACACTCTCGAAACATCTGTTTATCAACCAGTTACGTACAAAAAGTGTAAGATGGCAGCAAAAGCACACGCACTCTTTTATAAGTAGGTTGACGGGGAAAGAGCAAATATTTGTGTACAAGTTGTACACTTTTTTTGATGGGTGCAATGCCTTGGTGTTACCTTTGCAGCACTTTTGTTCTTATGTTCTCCGCGTTAGCGGCAAATTTCATAGAAACACCACAATATCCTAACTTCATCACTTTTTTGCGCCATTTGTATAGGCAACGCATTGACGGAGTCTGGACTTTGTTGCGCCCGACTTTGCTCTTTTTATTACAAAATGAAAGAAAATAACCTATTTATTTTTGCTTAATGCCTATCTTGCACTAACTTTGCTACCGAATTATAACATAATGCTTACCTTTCGGACATCAGCACCTCTGCTTGTAGGCTTACATGGTGCGGCAGAATGGTAGGTACATACACCTAAAAGATAAAAAACCTACACTTATCATGGAAAAGGTTGACCAGCTTGACCTCAAGATTTTGAAGATTATTACAGTTAACGCACGTATCCCGTTTAAGGACGTGGCCGCTGTGTGCGGTGTGTCGCGTGCTGCTATTCACCAACGCGTGCAACGCCTCATCGAGGCCGGTGTCATCACTGGTTCGGGCTACACCGTGTGCCCCAAGAGCATTGGCTACAGCACTTGCACTTACGTGGGTATCAAGCTTGAACGCGGCTCTATGTACAAGGGCGTGGCCGAGCAGTTGGAGAAAATTCCCGAAATTGTGGAGTGCCACTTCACCACCGGCCCGTACACAATGCTTGTCAAGCTTTACTCGCGCGACAACGAGCACCTTATGGACTTGCTTAACAACCACATTCAGGAAATTCACGGCGTAATATCGACAGAGACGCTCATCTCGCTCGAGCAGAGCATCAACCGCACGGTTCCGGTTACCCTGCAAGAGGATTAAAACAGACTTTGGCGGCGGGGCAGTACACATAAGCAGATGTGCCCTGCCCCGCCTTAAGGATTATCACATAACACACTCGCACATGACACTTACTGGCCCGCTCATTGGTTTGGCCACGTTCCTTATTATAGGGGCGTTCCACCCCATCGTTATCAAGACCGAATACTACTGCGGCACCAGGCCGTGGTGGGTGTTTCTCGTGGCCGGAATAGGCTGCATTGCCGCAGCACTGTTTGTAAGCAATGTGCTGGGGTCTGCCGTACTGGGCGTGACGGGCTTTTCGTCACTATGGACCATTCTCGAGCTATTTGAGCAACACCAACGGGTGGAGAAAGGGTGGTTTCCCAAAGGGCCCGGACACGGCAAAAGATAGCGCACCACAGCTTGTGGCGGCTTATACAACATTATGCAGATGATGATTGACATTGACCAACTCAACACCGAGGCTCTGGCGGCGCCTGCCAACCGGCCTGTTATTGGCATTACAGGCAACTTTAACGAAGGGCAGCTCAAGCTGCTCCCCGGTTATTTCCGCTCTATCGAGGCTGCTGGCGGCACCCCCGTGGTCATTCCGCCACGACGCAAGCCCGACGCCTCGCTCATCAGTCTGATTGACCGCATCGACGGGTTGCTGCTTTCGGGCGGAGCCGACATCAACCCTATATTGCTGGGCGAGGACCCCGTGCCGGCACTGCACGGCATCAACAACGAGCGCGATGCCTTTGAACTGGCACTCACGCGCCTGGCCTACAACCGCCAAGTGCCCATGCTGGGCATCTGCCGCGGCATACAAGTGCTCGCCGCCGCACTGGGCGGCACTGTGATGCAGGACATAGCCACAGCTATGCCCCACTCTACTCTGGTCAAGCACTCACAAGACGCTGACCGCGGGGTGGCCACACACTTTGTAACGGCCGAGGCCGACTCTGTAGTCGGACGGCTGCTGGGCACACGCTTTGCCGTCAACTCCTTCCACCACCAAGCCGTGGGCGAACCTGGCCCTCACTTTAGGGTGACGGCACGCTCGGCCGACGGGGTGGTTGAGGCTATCGAGAGCACCGACATGAAGAGCATCATTGGCGTGCAATGGCACCCCGAATGCTTCTGGCCCGAAGGCGACAGCTGCATGATGCCACTGTTTGAGCACTTTGTAGCCAACGCCACACAATTTGCCACTGCCAAACGGGTGCACGAGCATGTGCTCACTCTCGACTCGCACTGCGACACGCCCATGTTCTTTGACAAAGGGGTGGAACTTACCCGACGCGACCCACAACTGCTCGTCGACTTTCCGAAAATGCGCGAGGGACACCTCGATGCCACTACCATGGTGGCCTATCTGCCGCAGGGCGGACGCTCTGAACAGGAGGAGCTGCAAGCCACACAAATGGCTGTCAAACTGCTCAACGAGATTGAGACACGCGTGGCTGACGCACCCAATGTGGCACTTGCACGCACACCGGCCGACTTGTACCGCCACAAGCTTGAAGGCAAGCTGTCCGTCATGCGCGGCATTGAGAATGGCTACGCCCTGGGACGCGACATCGACAATGTGGCTCGATTTGCACAAATGGGCGTGGTGTACATCACGCTCTGTCACAACGGCGACAACGACATCTGCGACTCGGCACGCCGCTCTACCAACGAACACGGCGGTCTGTCGGACTTTGGACGCAAGGTGGTGGCCGAAATGAACCGCACAGGTATCATGGTCGACCTTAGCCACGCGGCCGAAAGCTCTTTTTACGATGCACTGGCCTGCAGCACCACCCCTATCGTTTGCTCACACGCTTCGAGCCGCGCGCTGTGCAACCACCCGCGCAACCTGACCGACGACCAGTTGCGGGCCTTGGCCAAGGCTGGCGGTGTGGCGCAAGTCACACTGTACCACGGCTTCCTGCGTCTTGACGACGACAGTATACCGGCCACTATCGACGACGGGGTGCGCCACTTGATGCACTTTATCGATGTGGCAGGAATCGACCACGTGGGCATCGGCACCGACTTTGACGGCGACGGCGGAGTGCCTGGCTGTGCCTGCGCTTCCGAACTCATCAACTTTACACGCCGCTTGCTGGCCGAAGGGCTCACCACTACCGACTTGCAAAAGGTATGGGGCGGCAACTGGCTGCGCGTCATGCAGTTGTGCCAGGACAAAGCACAGTGCTGACACCTGCAGCCCTTACATATCCCCCACCCACACACTGAGAGCATCTGTGCGCAACACTGCGTATGACGCTGTGCACAACGCCCAACCATCACATTAGTAACAGAGTATCAGCTATCATGAACAAGATATTTGCGGCCTCACTGGCCGCCATCATACTGGCAGCCACAACTGGCCTCGCTGGCTGCAAAAGCCAAAAGCAAAGTGGCGATGACACGGCCACCGACACCATTGCGGTGACCCAAATAACCTTCAACGCCGACTCGGCTTTTGCCTCTATCGAAAAGCAGTGCAGTTTCGGCGCACGCGTGCCTAACTCCGAAGCGCACGACCGCTGCGCCGCCTACATCGTGGCACAATTCAAGGCTTTAGGACTTGATGTGACAGAGCAAAAGGCCGACCTCAAGGCGTGGGACGGCAAGGTGCTCAAGTCAAACAACATCATTGCGGCCTACCGCCCCGAACTGACCGACCGCATCATCATCTGCACACACTGGGAAAGCCGTCCGTGGGCCGATGCCGACCCCGACTCCACCAAACACCACCAGCCCGTAATGGCTGCCAACGATGGTGCAAGCGGTGTGGCCGTAATGCTCGAAGTGGCGCGCCACCTGGGCGAGCTCAAGCCCAACATTGGCATTGACTTCATCTGCTTCGACTCCGAGGACTATGGCGCCCCCTACTGGGCCGAAAGCCAAGCCCCGCAGGACGGCTCCGACTGGTGTCTTGGCTCACAGTACTGGGCTGCCCACCCGCATGTGCCAGGCTACAAGGCGCGTTTCGGCATACTGCTCGACATGGTGGGCGGACAGGACGCCCGATTTGCCTACGAGGGCATAAGCATGCGCTATGCACGCGACGTAATGGTGAAGGTGTGGGACGCTGCCACACGCGCCAAGGCCGACCACCTGTTCCAGCCCATTGAGGGCGGCTATGCACAGGACGACCACGTGCCCATGAACGAGACTGCTGGCATACCCACCATCGACATCATTCCATTTATTGAGGGAGAGCACTCCTTTGGCACTACCTGGCACACCACCAGCGACACACCACAAAACATATCGAAGGAAACTCTGCGCGGCGTGGGACAAACGCTGCTGCAATTCATCTCCGAACAATAATACAAAGCATAACACTTAACACACTAACTGCCGTGACTATTAACGAGATACAAGACGAGATTATTGAAGAGTTCTGCGAGCTCGATGACTGGATGGACCGCTACCAACTGCTCATTGACCTGGGCGAGGAGCAAGCCCCCCTACCCGACTCTGACAAAACGGACCAAAACCTGATTGACGGCTGTCAGAGCCGCGTATGGATAACATGCGAGGAGCACGACGGCCGCCTCGACTTCCGTGCCGAAAGCGACGCACTGATTGTAAAGGGCATCGTGTCGCTCGTTATCCGCGTGGTCAACCACCAAACGCCCAAGGACATTCTCGACGCCAAACTTTACTTTATAGACAAGATTGGCCTTACCGAGCACCTCTCTCCCACCCGCTCAAATGGCTTGCTCGCCATGATAAAGCAAGTGCGCATGTATGCCCTCGCCTTTCAAACCAAACTCGAGGAGGACAAGTAACACGCCACGCACAAGCCCAAGGCTGCGGCACAGGAGACAAAGCGCATGCGCTGCTAAATATTTATGCACAAATACGCAAAATGCTGCATACACGCCACGTGTATGCAGCATTTATTTGTATATTTGCAAGCAAAACACACTACTTAGCAACATGACAATACCCGAGATTACTGCCGCCGAGGCGGCATCGATGATACAAAACGGCGACCTTTTGGCCGTGGGCGGCTTTGGTCCGGCTGGCTCGCCCAAAGTAATAACGCCAGCTCTTGCAGCCCGTGCCCGTAAAGAGCATGAGGCTGGGCGTGCCTTCAAGGTGAATGTGGTGACGGGGGCCTCAATCGGTGCCAGCTGCGACGGCGAGCTGGCCGCAGCCGATGCCGTCGACCGCCGTTTGCCCTTCAGCGTCAACCCCGAAATGCGCAAGGCTTACAACACGGGACATGTGCGCTACACCGACCTCAACCTGTCTGACAATGCCTCACACCTGCGCCAGGGGCTCACGGGGCGCATCACATGGGGCATTATCGAAGCCTGCGATGTGCAGGAGGTGCGGGGCAAACTGCGCATTTACCTCACTGCGGGCATAGGCATTGCGCCCACCATCTGTCGTTTGGCCGAAAAGGGTGTGTTCATTGAACTAAACACCTGGCACAGCACCAAGGTAATAGGCATGCACGACATCTACGAGATTGAGGACCCCTGGTTCCGTGCCCCGATACGCATCACGCAGCCTATCGAGATTATCGGACTGCCATACATCGAGGTGGAGCCCGACCACGTGCGCGGCATTGTCATGACCCATCTGCCCGACGAGGCACGCGCCATGAACCCTGCCAACAAGGTGACACGTGCCATTGGCCAGCACACGGCCGACTTCTTGGTGTGGAACATGGAGCAGGGCTTCATCTTCCGCAACAAGCTTATACTGCAAAGCGGTGTGGGCAGCGGAGCCAATGCCGTGATAGGTGCCCTGGGCGAGTCGAAGGAGGTGCCCAACTTCTCCATCTACACCGAGGTATTGCAAGAGGAGCCCATGCGCCTCATACGCGAGGGTAGGGTAATGGCCGCCTCAACTGGTGCACTCACACTGAGCCCGGAGCATCTGCAGGACCTTTACCGCAATATGAACGACTACCGCGGACGTCTGCTGCTGCGCCCCTCCGAAATATCAAACTGCCCCGAAATCATTGCCCGCCTTGGCGTATGCTCGCTCAACACAGCCATCGAGGTGGACATCTACGGTCACGTCAACTCCACCAAAGTATGCGGCACACGCATGATGAACGGGGTGGGGGGCTCGTGCGACTTTACCTGCAACGCCATGCTGGCCACGTTTACCTGTGGTTCAACCGCCAAGGAGGGCCGCATAAGCAGCATTGTGCCATTCTGCTCACACGTCGACCACACTGAACACTACGTCGATGCCATCGTAACCGAATATGGCGTGGCCGACCTCCGCAACAAGTCTGCCCTCGAAAAGGCCGAGGCTCTCATAGCCATTGCCCATCCCGACTACCGTCCCATTCTGCGCGAATATATGCGTCTGGCCGGTGCCTACGGCGGACACACGCACCACATCTTACCGGCGGCCTTTGCCATGCACGACACCTACCGCCGCAAGGGCGACATGCGCCTGGTTGACTGGAGCGAATACATCAAGGACTGACAACCCATTATCCTACTGGTACCAAGAGGCAGGAAAGCCAACGGCTTTCTTGCCTCTTGTCTTTTTATATCATTACGGTATTGACAAGTGAATACACCTTAGCACCCTAAAACTTTGATAACAAGCAACAAAGTTCAAGCAAGCTTGACTTTCTTCACTCGGTTTGCACTATCTTTGAATAAGATAGGCGGCACCTCACAAGAAAGTTCAAGCAAGCTTGACTTTCTTCACTCGGTTTGCACTATCTTTGCACAGAGAAGTACAAAGCACACCATCAATTACAAAAACCACACTACCATGATTGTACACGCAGCCAACCCCATTTACGACAGCATATTCAAGTATTTAGTCGAAGACAAACGCATTGCAAAGATACTCATCTCCGCACTGCTAAAAAAAGAGGTCCTCGACGTTGAATTCCGCCGCCATGAGTACACCAACAATGTACGCAACGACATTTCCATGTTCCGCATAGACTTCGGAGCCAGGGTGCGCGAGGCCGATGGCTCAGAACACCTGGTACTGATTGAACTGCAAAAGACCTGGATAGAAACCGAGACGCTGCGTTTCCGCCAATACCTTGGAGCACAGTATTCTGACCCCAATAATATTCAAAAAGAGGAGCGTCTCAAACACGGATATGCCATACCAATGGTTACCGTCTACCTGCTGGGGCACAAAGTGGGCAACATCGAAGAGCCTATCCTCTACGTCAACCACAAGTCATACGACTACAACGGGCACGAAATTACTCAAGGCCTGCCAGACCCCTTTGTCGAGAGCCTTGTACACAACAGCATCATTGTACAAATACCCCGTCTGCACGGACATGTCAACAACCGGCTTGAAGAGGTGCTCAGCGTATTCGACCAAAACAGAACCAACGAGTTCAACCACCATATCATCAACATCAACGAAGATGAATATGCCAACGATGACGACATGCTCTACATCGTACGAAGGCTTACCGCTGCTGCTGCAAATGCCAAACTGCGCCATGACATGAACGTCGAGGACGAATTTTTCACAGCTATCGAGAACCGCGACACTACCATAATGAATAACGAAAGGGAAATAGCTGAACAAAGGGCATATATCAACGAGCAGAAATGCCAAATCAACGAGCAGCAAAACCAACTCAACGAGCAGCAAAACCAACTCAACGAGCAGCAAAACCAACTCAACGAAAAGAACAAGATGCTGCAATCTGCCATTAAAGCCATGATGAACAATGGGTTAGATGTAGCTACCATCGCCACTTCGCTTGGCATAACAGCGGGTGAGGTTGAAGCGCTTATGGCGAAATAAACCCTTGCCAAAAGCACAAATCAGCATTTGGCGGCAAAAAAGAAGGCAACAGATACCCTCCATTACAATAAAAAGTGTATTTTTGCCGCCAAAAACCACTGAGCAGTTGGGAACTTGCGCAGCACCTCACACATGCTGCACCAAGGAACGGCCCATGCTGCCCGACATTTAAGTATAACCTCAAACCCAAATAACTGACACTATGTATTGGACATTGGAATTGGCCTCAAAGCTTGAAGATGCACCTTGGCCAGCAACAAAAGACGAACTCATTGACTACGCCATGCGCTCAGGAGCACCGATGGAGGTGGTAGAAAACCTGCAGGAACTTGAAGACGAAGGCGAAATATACGAAACCATCGAGGACGTATGGCCCGACTATCCTACAAAGGAGGACTTCCTCTTCAACGAGGACGAATACTAACTCACGCCCAAGCTATAACCAACATATAGCACAAAGCCTTTCGATAAGCGGTATAGAAATTCTGACATACAGATTTCTATACCGCTTTTTTGGCACCTGACAGCATCACCACACGGTGCCACAACAGGGCTGGGTGGGGCGGGGGAGAAGCCCTGCTTGCATACACGCCAACTGCTCATGCAAAGAACGTGATGCGCTTGTAGGAGCACAGAAAAACACCTGCAAGAATACATAAAAACACTTGTGAGAGGACTTAAATGCACTTGCGCAAAAGCTGAAAAACACTTACGGGAGGTAGAAAAATCTATTCGTCCAACAGAAAAGTCTGCCTCCCGTAACAGGAAAAACGCTCCCCCGTAACAAGAAAAACGCTCTCCCGTAACAGGAAAAACGCTCTCCCGTAACAAGAAGAACGCTCTCCCGTAACAGACAAATCACTTCCACCGAACCCCAAAAGGCCACCTCACGCAACACGTAAGAGCCACACCCAACACCAAAAGTGTGCAAGCCGCGGCACGGGCATTCGCGGCCAGGGCACAATCAGGTATATTTCTTGCAACAAGCACTGCAAAACGCCGAAATAATTACATTTTGCAAAATAATCGTGCAAAATACTTGCATATTATTTATTAACGTACTACCTTTGCTTTCGTTATAAATACAATACAACAATTAAGAACTCCTTACAACTACCAAAATAACACAGCTTATGAGACATCTCTACACAGCTTTTGCAGCAGCCCTTATAGCAAGTTCGGCTGCTACCGCACAAACCGCCGCCACGCGCAATGTGCGCCTTACCCCAACCAAGCAAGCCATAGCTTTGGCCAAAAAGTCCAACTTCCGTCCGGCCGTCAAGCTGGGCAGCACTGCCGCATCGGGCAAGCACTTCAACGTAGCCTCCACTACCGACACCACTACCACAGCCCCCATCATCGATGCCCAGCCCGAAGGCAAGCTCCACGCCAACTTCTACTTTTCGGGCGAGAGCTTTGTCGACATGATGGGCTATGAGGCCCAACTGCCGTTCGACGGTATTTGGGGCAAAATAGTCGAGGCTCCCGACAACAAGACCATATACATCAACAACCCCATCGGAGCCTACTATTCTGACGCATGGATTAAGGGCGAACGCACCACTGGCGACACCATCGAGGTAAAACTGCCGCAGCAGTTTGTACACGAGGAGTACGACGGCATGAGCAACGACGCCTGGCTTTACAAACTCGTGCCCGTCAAGGTTGAACAGGACGGCGAAACCTACACTACCTTCAAGCCCGACTCTACGAGCCAGACCGTGAAATACGTGTGGCGCAACGACAGCATCGTACTTGTCAACACCACACAGGACAGCAAGCTGCTCGGCATGTGTACCGAGGCGGGCGAATGGTATGGCTATGGCGACTACATACAGCAGTACACTGTGTTCGACCAACAGCCCGTTGCACCCAAGGACGAGACCAAAGCCACCCAGATGAGCATCACCTACTACGACTCAGGACAGAGGTACGGCCGCGTAAAGAAGGTGGTGCGCGAGGGCAACGACATCTACATTGCCGGGCTCAACAAGAATATTCCCTCTGGCTGGGCCAAGGGCACCATCAGTGGCAACAAAGCCACATTCAGCGGCCACCAGTACATGGGTCTCGACACTGTGACAGCAAGCTACGCCTTTTTCGAACCCGTGTCGCACAACATGGTGTGGGACAGCGAGATTGGGGATTCAATAGAGAGCCTCACACTGGCCGATGCCATCACATTTGACTACGATGCCGACAAGGGCACACTCAGCACCGACAGCACCTTTGTGGCCAACCAGGGTTACAAAATGTTTAACCAGGTGTTCACCTACGACGGCGCCACCCTTGAGCCATGGACCGAAAAGGCCGCCACACCGCTTGCCGTAGACGCAAGCACCATGTCGTACATGCCCTTCAGCGAGGAGTACGGCTACGGCCTGCTGGCTTTCGCACCCAGCGAGTTCGACGCCGACGGCTACATTCTCGATGCTAACAAACTCTACTACAGCATCTACCTCGACGACGACGTTCTGACCATCGACCACGATGACTATACATTGTTCCCTTACGAAACCACCGAAATACCCTTCACCTACAGCGACATGCTCGACTTTGTCAATTATGCTGGCATGTGGCAGGTTTACACCTTTGTCACGGGCATCGACCGCATCGGTGTACAAATAATTTACAAGGGTGGTGGCGAAGTGCGCAAGTCGGCCATCACCTACATAAGCGCCACCGACGAGGACCCCTCGGCTGTGAGCAATGTGGCTCAAACCGGCAAGGTGGCTGGCATCACCTACACCGACCTCAGCGGTCGCCGTGTGAGCCGTCCTGGCAAGGGCTTGTTCATTCAGACCACACGCCTGGCCGACGGTACCATCACTACAAGCAAGCGCTTGTTCAAGTAAGCCGCACGTCTGAATTATGACACATACATATTGATAAGTCCGGGAGCCTTATGCCGGCTCCCGGACTTCTTAAATCTCTTAATGAGTGGTGCTGATGTGCTTGATTTCTAAAATCTAAGCATCACACACCGGCCCCACCCTTTAATTCCACCACACACATGAAACTATTACACACCTGTCTTGCCGTTCTGCTCATGGCCCTTTGCACAGGCCCCGTGGCTGTGGCACAAACCACCACCATGGACTACAGCTACTACGACGGCACCACCGACCTGGCACAAACCGGGTCGGGCAAAAAGGAGACCTACGACGTGGCCATACACATCAATCAGCCGGCTCTCACTGGCACCACCATCAAGGGGGTGATTATCAGCATACCACACACCACGGCTGTCAGCAACCTTAAAGTGTGGCTGTCAAAGGAACTCACGCTCCAATCCATCGACGGCAAAAAGCAGAATGTGCCCGACATCTGCACCCAACCCGCCGACACCGCATTGGCCTTCAGCAGCACCTACATACCCCTCGACCAACCATACACCATCACCGAGGGTGGCGTATATGTGGGCTACACCTTCACCATCAATGCCGTTGGCACCGACCAAAATGCGGCCAATCCGCTGATTGTGTGCGAAAGCCAGAACGAGGGCGGATTTATGATACATTCTACCAAGAAGTACCTCAAATGGGTTGACCAGTCCGACGTAGCCAATTTGGCCATGAAAGTACGCATCGACGGCGTGGCAGCCAACAGCGCTTCTGTCAGCCTGCCCGCCACCATCTACACCATCACGGGACAAGCGGCCACCACCAACGTCACAGTGGCCAACTACGGCGCCAATGGCGTGCAATCCTTCGACATCGACTACACCGTCAACGGCACACCGCTCACCCAACACTGCGACCTGCCCGCCGGACAGCAGTTGCCGGGCGAATTTGGCAAGAGCACCCAAGTGGCCGTCAGCCTGCCCGCCATCGGGGCCGACGGCACTTATCCCGCCACCATCAGCATCAGCAAGGTGAACGGGCAGCCCAACTCAAGCACAGCAGCACCCACCGCCTTCGAGGTGGACGCACGCGCTTTCATACCCACACACCGTCCCGTCATCGAGGAGTTTACAGGCACCTGGTGCGGCAACTGCCCGCGCGGCTACGTTGCCATGAAGGCCATGAAGCGCCTGCACCCCGACCGCTTTGTGGGACTGGCCTACCACTTCAACGACAGCATGATGGTCATGACGCAAGAGCAGTTCCCGCTTTCAGTAACCGGCTACCCCATAGCCTCGATTGAGCGTCACGGCACCACCGACCCCTATTTCGGCTCCGACTCAAAAGGCGCCCACCCATTATACATTGAACGGGAGTGGCTGGCCTATGCCAACCAGTATGTGCCTGTCGACGTGGCTGTCGAAGCCAAACTCTCGGCCGACGGCAAGGAGGTGACTGCCCAAGCCGGCATCACCTCAACACGCGCCATGAGCAATGCGGGCTACAAGGTCGAATTTGTGCTCGTGGGCAACGGCCTGAGCGGCACGGGCAATGGTTGGGTGCAGGAGAACTATTATAACAATGCCACCGCCGACATATTTCCAGAGCCGGAGTTTGCCCCCTTCGTTGGCACTGCCGACAAGGTGGCCGGCCTCGACTACGACGATGTGGTGCTTGCCACTACCCGCACACTCGGCACCGACGTGGCACTGCCCAATGCCCTGGAGGCTTACAAGCCCTGCCAGGCTGCGGCCACATTTGAGCTTGACGCCATTGTGACGCCCGACAAGCTGAACCCCGTCAAGTTTAACAAGACCAAACTCGATGTGGTGGCCCTGCTCATCAATGTGGCCACCAACAAGGTGGTCAATGCCGGCATTGCGACGGTTGACGCCACAGACTATCGCACGGCTGTGGACCAACTTACCACCACTGGTGCCCAACCCAAGCAACCCACCATCTACTACGACCTTAGCGGCCGCCGTGCAGGCGCTGCTGCCAAGGGGGTGCTCATAACCAACACCGGACGCAAAGTAGTGCGCTAAATATCTGCGCACCACACCATAGCAAGCGGACTTGCTGCAACACTCTGTACAACAGAGTTTGCGGCAAGTCCGCTCTTATTTTTTGCACAAATTGCTCTAAAATGTTTTGTAAGGCGGAGTTAACATTTTACCCCCCCCAATGTGTAAACTTTACTAATTAAGCAAAATGATGCATCACATCTACGCTATTTTGCAACATCTGCCGCCTTTACAAAACGTGAAAGGTTAGTAATTTTGTAGCTAATTTTATAAGGATAACGCGCACGCAGAACAAACGCACGCAGAACACCACCAAAGGATAACACGTATGAACCTCAAACAACGCATATTGCAACGCTTGGGGGCACTGATGCTGGCCAGCATTCTCTGCCTCAACCTCAACGCACAACACGCGGCCGTCAAAACCAATCTGCTGTACGACGCCACCCTCACGCCCAACCTCGGTGTGGAGCTGGGCCTGGGGCGCAAAAGCACCATGCAAGTGCTCTACAGCCTCAACTTGTGGAAACACCCCCTGAACAACGACAAGATGTGGAAACACTGGCAACTGCTCGGCGAGTACCGCTGGTGGCCCTGCTCCAAGTTTAACGGCCACTTTATTGGCGTGCACGCCATGGGCGGCGAGTTCGACATGCAGAAGGTGCGCTTCAAACTGCCCTTTTACAACTGGCCTTCCGACCTGCGCGACAAACGCTACGAGGGCTGGAACGCCGGGGGTGGCTTTACCTACGGCTACCAATGGATATTGGGCCGGCACTGGAACCTCGAGGCATCGCTCGGTGTGGGCTATCAGTACATCAGCTACAAGCGCTACCCTTGCGCCGAATGCGGCACCACCGAGGAGAGCGGCCACAAGCACTACTTCGGGCCCGACAAACTGGCGTTCAGCCTGATGTACGTGTTCTAAACGCTGACGCCACCGCGTGCACAGCCACATTTTGGTGTGCAGCCCCGGCCCAATGCGCCCCGCCTGCCACAACCACCTCAACCCCCTTACTATCAAACAGCAACTTATGTCAATCAAACACATCATAGCCACATCGCTCCTGGCACTCGCACCATTGGCCGCCTGTGCCCAAGGCAACAGCATGCACCAGCTTGCAGCACGCCCCATGGCCAAACCGGCCGGCGAGTCGCTGGTGGTAACCTGGCGCATGACCATGGACAGCATGCGCATACGCTCCAACCAAACGCTGGTGTTCACCCCCGTCATTGAGGACAAGCACGGCCACACACAAACGCTGCGCTCCATCATGGTGAACGGACGTCGCCAGCACTACGTATTTCTGCGCAACGGCAACAAGCATTACCCCGACGCCATTGAGCTGCAGCGCCACAACGGCACCGCCCAATGCTACAACTACCGCGAGGCCATCGACCTCGAGCCGTGGATGAACGACGCCACCGTGCGCATTGCCACCGACACCTGCGGGTGCGGCAATCTGGTGGGCAACGGTGCCGGCACACCCGTCGACATCAATCCGCACTGGGAGCGCAAGTGTGCCCTGGCCAACGTGATGCCCGCCGTCAGTGCCGACGACCCCGTGCTCTCGCTGCAGGGCAAGGCTTACCTCGACTTTCCCGTCAACCGCACCGAACTGCACCCCGACTACCACAACAATGCGGCCGAGCTGCACAAAATAATGAGCACCATCGACACCGTGCGCCACAACCCCAACGTGAGCATCACCTCTATCAGCATTCACGGCTATGCCTCGCCCGAGGGGTCGTGGACCAACAATGCCCGTCTGGCACAGGGACGCGCTGCCACGCTCAAGGAGTATGTGCGCAACCAGTACGACATACCGGCCAAAACGTATCATGTAGACTTCACCCCCGAGGACTGGGCAGGGCTCGACACCTTTATCGTGCGCAGCAACATGGCCGACAAGCAGGCTTTGCTCGGCATTGTGCGTGCCGACATGGACCCCGACGCCAAAGATGCCCAACTCAAGCAGCGCTACCCCGAGGCTTACAGCATTCTGCTCAACGCCTGCTACCCCTACCTGCGCCACTCCGACTATGAGGTGAAGTACAAAATACGCCCCATGAGCGACCGCGAGGCCGCTGCCCTCATCAGCACAGAGCCAAGGCTGCTCTCGCTCACCAAAATGTACCGCATTGCTGCCCTTTACGAGCCGGGCAGCGACCAGTACAACGAGGTAATTGAAACCGCCGCCAACGTTTATCCCGCCGACACCGAAGCCAACCTCAACGCTGCAAGCGTGGCACTGCGCCAGGCCGACATCACACGCGCCGGGAGCTACCTCAAGCGTGCCGGCCAAACGCCTGCCGCCATCAATGCCCGCGGCGTGCTGGCCCTGCTTCAAGGCCATTTGGCACAGGCTCAACAACTCTTTGAGCAGGCTGCCGCCAACGGCTCCGACGAGGCCAAACGCAACTTGACGCTCATTACAGCCGCCAATTAAGCACTCTATATAAACTTTACATACATAAGACTTATGAAAAAGATTTATTTACCTTTAGCTCTTGCTGCCACCCTTGCATTAGGTGCTTGCAGCAGCGACAATGTAGTAGACAATGGTGGGTCAAACCCCATCGACCTGAGCAAGGGAGGCTTTGTCAAGATGAGCCTCAACCTGCCTACCGACAACAACCGCGGCAGCCGCGCCACACTCGACGATGGTCTGGACAACGAGTACGGCATCAAAAATGCGTACCTCGTGCTCTTTGAGGGAAAAGATGAACACAACAAAGAGAATGAAGCCACGTTCAAAGGTGCCTACGAACTCAAGAACAGCGATTTTAGCAATTTTGAGGCGGTGGGAGACGACCCCAACCACGTAACGATCACAAAGCGTATTGCCTTTGCCAACGGCACGAAGCCCCAAAGCGGCAGAAAGCTTTTCGCTTTGGTGGTGCTCAACAACAATGGTTTGTTTACTGTCGATGCCAACACTCACAAACTGACATTTAACACTTCTAATGTGAGCGCTACAGATTACGTCTCTACCCCTAACTTCATCAACTTCTCGAAGGCCATTGCCAGCACAAACACCGATGGTGAGACACCCTTTGCCGCTGACGTGACTAATAACGGCATCTTCATGACCAACGCCCCGCTCTGCACCAAGCCAGGCGGCGGAACCGAACCAGGCGCCGATGCCGAAATCAAGACATTGGCCGACGTGACCAATAACATCTACACTACCGAGGCCAAGGCCAAGTCGGAGCCCGCTGCCGAGATTTACGTGGAGCGTGCCGTAGCCAAAGTGACTGTACAGCAGGGCACGGAAGGCAAACTCAAGGCTAACAAGGGTAACACTGCCAGCGAAATAAGCTACAAGCTGTACAACTGGGTGGTGGACAACACCAACAAGAAGAGCTACATCGTGCGCCAGTATGACAAGAGTTGGAACAGCATCAATTCCAACAAGGTTACAGCAACAGACGCCAGCAAGTACCGCTTTGTGTGGAGCACACCAGTGAACCCCAACGCTACTGACGCCAACAAGCTTTACCGCACGGCATTTGCCCAAGACCCCGAATACGACGACCCTACTGCCAAAGCTGCCAACTACAATCAGAAGGCCAGCAACGCCAGCATGACGCTAAGCCCAACATTTGGCAACGAGCACCCGCAGTATTGCAACGAGAACACCTTCCAGGTAACGGCTCAAAATCAAGACCAAACTACCCGCGTGGTACTTGGTGTTAAAATGTCTGCACCTGGCACAACCACCTATGACGCCGACCTCTACACCGTCAACGACAACAAGGAGGTTGTTTACACCAAAGCCACTCTGGCCGAACGACTCAAAAACATTATTCTGCATAATGACCCAGCTGTGAAGACTTGGGCTGAGAACCACAAAACAGATGTTTCACTCGACATCACCTTCGGCAACGATATAGCTGGTGCAACTACTATCACAAATGCCACCTTAAAGGGCAAGACCGCAGCCGGTGCTGCCGATGATACATTTACTGGAACTTTCACAATCGACTTCAATAATGCTCTGCCCAACATCGTTCGCTACAAAGGCGGCGTGGCATACTATGCCGTGCGCATCAAGCACTTTGGCGACACCGACACACCTTGGAATGTAGAAGGACAGGGCGTAACAGCCGGCGGCAACAGTAATATCTATCACACTGGCAGCAATGACTGGTTCCTTGGCCGCTACGGCGTAGTGCGCAACAACTGGTACGACATCAGCGTGAACAGTATTCAGACACTTGGCGATGCCACCATACCCGCATTCACTAACGACCCCGACGATGTGCTTGAGAACTATATCTCTGTAAGCATCAACGTACTCTCATGGAGCAAGCACTCTCAAAGTGCTGACCTCTAATTTATAACCTTACCATTGGGGGCTCACCATACAGCCCACGGCTCATGGCGAGCCCCCAATGCTTTTCTATACTCACACACCACGCCCTGCCGCTGGGCGCATGGCAAAATACAGCGGGATATTGCCTCTTGCAGCCACACCATTACACAATGCGCTGCCACCAATACCGACACTACACGCCGCCAACCGTGCGGCCACAGCATACATACCATACACACCCCACACCAAATTGAGATGACACACCTACTCAGCAAAGCCCTCATCGTGCTGGCCACCGCAGCAGGTCTGGCCTCATGTGCCGACATGAAGGAAGACCTGCCCCCCTGTCCGCAAGGGCTTGACATACACTTCAAATACAACTACAACCTGCAGCGCGCCGACATGTTTATCGACCACGTGGGGGCCGTGAGCGTTTATCTGTTCGATGCCAACGGCCACTACCTCGAACAGCGCACCGTGCAGAACACCGCCGCTGCACAGCCGCTCAAGAGCAAGGACTTCTGCGTACACTTCGACATAGCTCCCGGCACTTACCAATATCAGGCTGTAGCCTTTCAGCGGCCCTATGCCGAATGCCAGGCCACAGCGGGCGCACGCTTCAAGGTGTCGGCACCACAGTCGGCCAGCGACAATCTGCAAACATTGCGCATTGCCCTGCCCGCCAAGCCTATAAGCGGGGTGGCCGACACCATGATGGTTGACAACGCTGCCCTGCCACTCGACACGCTGTGGGTGGGACAGTCGGCCCGCCCCGTCACGGTGCGCTACAACGACAAGCTTGCCACACAGGCCGACACCTGCTCATTGGTGCGCGACACAAAGCAGATTAACATCACGCTGCGCGACCTTGACAATCCGGCCGCCCTCGATGTGAACGACTTTACGTTTACCATCACCGACCGCAACGCCGCGGTGGACGGCTACAACACGGTGGACGAACGTACCACGCTCCGCTACACGCCATACGCCACGTGGAACACCACCGACCCCATCAACACTGCCTCCGCCACTACCTACCCAAACACTAACAACACGCAGGCTCCCGGCCACATGGCACACGCCGATTTCATGACCTCGCGCATCATTTACCACAGCGGTGCCGACGCCGCACACAACGCGCAGCTCGTCATTTACAACAAAAGGACGCAGCAAAACGTGGTGCGCATCGACCTGGCCGACTTTCTGCAACGTCTGCGCTCGTCGGCCGAACGTAACTACACGGCACAGGAGTTCCTCGACCGCGGCTACGACTACCGTCTGTCGTTCTACCTCAAGGGCGGCAGCTGGAGCTATGCAAGCATCGAAATTGGCGTCCTCTCATGGGCTGTGCGCATTCAGAACGAGGACATTTAGCCCCTCTCTACTACCCACATCATTACACCTGACAAATGAAACTGCGATTACTGACATATCACCTTACATTGCTCTGCACCGCCTGGCTGCTCCTGTCGGCCTGCCACGACGACACTGCCGGGCCCGCCACCCCGGTGGTGGGACCCAACACCTATGTGCGTATGCAAGTGCAAGTGGCGTCAGGACGCAAGCAGCGCGCCACTGCTGACGAAGAGGGGCTGCCACGCGAAAACAGCATCAGCCAAATCACCATCATACTCTTCAAGGGGGCTGAGGGCGGCATCAATGCGGCCAATGCCGACAAGGTGACCGTGCGAGCCTTTTGCTGGGACGTGCAGCCGCTCGGCGCCACCACCTACACCACCGGCAGCCGGCTGTTGCCTGCCAACATGGAGTATGGCACATACAACGTACTGGTGGTGGCCAATGCCAACTATGCCGCGCTCGATGGCCACACTCTGGCCGAGGTACGCACACAAATATACAACGGCACACCCTGGGCCAACAACATCTATGCCGACCAAAGCACCGCCTGGCCCGAACGCCAATTGGACTTTGTCATGACATCGGCCAACGACGCGCAAATAATAGTGGGCACGGGCAGCACCCATGCCGGCACGGCCAACGACGCCTTTACCACCACCAGCGGCCAGCCCATCGACCTCGATCGCCTGGCCGCCCGCATTGATTTTGTGCCCGATGCGGCCTACCTCAAGACGGCGGCCGACGGCACCATCTACTACGAATATCCCGTTACCGATCCCGACGGCTCTGCCACCAGCAGCAAGTTCCGCCTCAAGTTTGTAGAGCCCTACAACATCACGCAGCAAAGCACCTTGTTCGAGCAGAGCATGGATGCCGACGCCACCACACAGGCGCCCACGGGCGGTGTCATCTACCTTGGCGGCGAGAGCACCGAGAGCGGCACTCCACGCTATGTGGCCGACCCGCTCACACTGCACAAGGGCAACCCGGCCACCACGGCCGACGCCTACAACGCTTTCTACGTAGCGCTGAACCGCTACAACGCCTTGCCGCAGAACGGCGTCCAGCTGCGCACCATATACCCAGTGCGGCAGGGCAACCACGCCAACCCCGACGATCCTGCCAACCCCTACTACATAGTGGCCTACACCGCCGAGAACACGCTCAGCGTGGCCTTGCAGCAGAGCAACGATGTCAGGACCTACGCCACGGGGCTGCGCTTCTTCGGCACCTACTTGCCTAACGGCGAGGAGAGCAAGGCTTACGACCGTGCCTACGACTTTGACATTCGCCACCGTTCTTCAGACACGCCGACCAACCCCAACCTGGCCCTGCCCCTGGCCTACGGCATTGTGCGCAACAACATCTACCGCGTGCGCATCACAAGCATTAGACGCACCCCCGACAACTTCAACATCACGCTGCAAATACGTGTGGTGCCCTGGCAACGCTACGAACACGGCGATGTTATTATGTAAAGCCAAGACTAACTTACCCGTTAACTCGTCAACCCGTCAACTAACTCATAAGTAAAGCCCAATGAAACACCTGCTCAGCATACTATTCTTGTCAATCATACTGGCGGCCTGCAGCAGCGACCCCATAGCGCCCCCTGCTACCGACGGCACACCCATCAAGCTGTCTCTGCGCATTGCCACACAAAGCAAAGATACACAAAGTAAAGGCGCCCAGAGCAAAGACGCCCAAAGCAAGGCCAGCGCCTCACCCACATTAGGCTGGAACTACGAGCAGGGCGACGAACTCATCGAGGATTGGGTGGTCATCATGGTCAACGACGCCGACCACGCCATCGAACAGGTGTTCACACCCGACACCAACCCCAATAACGTTGAGACCGACACTGTGGCCACCAATCTGCAAACCACCGCCTCAAACAAGACATTCTACTCCTTTGCCAACATATCCCTGGCGCAACTCCAGCAGGGCACCGGGCACACATTTGCCAAGGGCGGCACCATGCCCGACATAGCCTCGGCCACGTGGCACATCGACGGCAACGGCTTCGACCCCAAAGCCAAAGATGCCACGGGCCGCGCACAAGGCATACCCATGACAGGCATTTGCCACATGAGCCTTACCAACAAGGATAACGAAACAACCAAGACACTCTACGTGGTGCGCATGCTGGCCAAACTGCAGTTCAACATTACCAACAAAACCGGCGACAAAATCACCCTCAACACCATCAGCATCGACCGCCTCAGCGCCAATCCGGCCTCCAGCGGCGTGCAAAACGTCATGCTGTTCCCCTCGGCCACACCCACCGATGCCAACACGCAAGTGGTGCAACAGCCGCGCCTCAACGGCACACAGCCACAGCAGGTATACCATCTGGCGCTGAACCAAACCGTGGCCAACGACGCAAGCATCGGGAAAACACTTTACGTAAACGAGTGCACCACCCCCGCCAACCCCTTTGGCCAATTCATGCTCACCGTGAGGCTCACCATGGCCGACGGCACCACCACACAGCAACGTTACAGCGTGGTGAGCAACGACAATGGCAACTGGCACTTCATTGCCCGCAACGACTGGCGCATCATACCCATCACCCTGCAAAACATCAAGCTCGACCTCATACCGCTCGACTTTCCCGCCATTGGCGTGCTGCCCTGCTCGGTCAAGGAGGCCGACGGCACATTCACCTGCACCTTCAACGCCGGCGGCGAGTTCCGCCTCACCCCCAAAGTCACACGTTTTGACAATGGTGCGGCCGTGCCCGATGCCGACTGGACATTCAGCCGCTTCAGCACCGACACCTACCCTGCCGCACCGCCGGCCGGCTTCTATGCCGCGGCCCCCTCATGGTTCGCCCGTGGCCGCTACATCACCGGCACCTTTGGCACCGCCACCGGCCAGGCCTACCACACACTTTACCTCACCCACAACGCCACGGGGCGCACCCTTGTGTGCCGTGTGCGCATCGTGCGTCCATAACAATCATTATATAGTCGCATTATGACAAAACATCTCACCATACGTCTGTCATTACTATTGTTGTTATTATTCCACACCGCCACAGTCCGTGCCTGGAGCGTGACGGCCGTGGCCGATGCCAACGTGGCACATGCCTACCTCAACAATGTGGCATCTGGCTCTATAGCCGAAACTAAGACTGATGTGACGGCCATCAAACTCAGCAACTACTATGCCAAGATACTGGCCGATTTAGGACTGAAAGAGAACGCCTCCGGCCAGTCGCTCTACATACGTTGGTACATCGAAAATGCCGACGGCACCTTGGCCAACATCGACGGCAAACTCACACCGGCCACCACCGCCAAGGGGCACATAACCGACACGCAGTGCCTTTATTGGTGCAACACGCTCACCACCACGCCTTTTAACTCGGCCAACAGCGCCGCCATTCTCGACCTCAACTACAAGAATGCCGGCACTGTGGGCCAAAAGGTGGTGGCGCTCATTGCCAAAATTGACAACACCAACCCCCTCACCACTGCCAACGGTGCCGTAACGGCCGAACCCGCCAAGTTCCAGCTCAAGTACAGTTTCAGACTGGTGGACCAGACGAATGCCCGAGCCTGCTATATCACAACCGACGCCTCGCACTTAACGGCAAACCAAGCCTATTTCACTTGCAGTAAGAATGCCACGAACTTTGAGATAACAGCCGATGGCGGGTACGATAAATTCTCACGCCTGTATCTGGTAGACCGCGCCACAGGACAGATGATTGAAAACAGCCAAGACTACATAGCACCTGTCAACACCTTATGGCCTGTATTGGGGGCATTTTACAAAACGCCACAAGGCCAAACATTCTACTCACGCACTTCAGCTACAACTAACCCACAAAGTTTGCGCATCACCCTGCCAGCAGGCAAAACGCCCAGCGACATCAAAGTGGTGCGTCTCTATAGCGACAATAACACCGGCCTGGTAGCTGGTAATCTTGTCAATGTCAACACCAAATACCCCGACTACTTTGTAGCACAAGACCCCGTGGCATGGAGCTCGGTGACAGAATATACTTACAAGCCATACACTTTCCAACACTCCTCGGGCTATGCCTACAACTATGCCCCCGAAGGACTGAAAGACGGCCGCCAACAAGTGGCGCAATGGACCTACCAATACTACGTTAAGCCTGGCGAGAAGCGCAAACTTATCGTACCTATAGCCAGCCATGATGGCAGCGACAAGACTACAAGTTCCATCGAGCCGACTGGATATTGGAGGTGGTACGACAATGCCACCGACCGCGCCTGCACCTACATCAGCACCACCAACAACACTGGCTACAAACTCGAGGAGCCATGCTATGACGACCACGACCAGTCATACGGCCTGTTCAAATATCAACTTGGCTATAATGAGTGGGCCACGGTTGAGAATGTGGCTTCTGTAATGTTCAACACCCCTACAAGCGGTTGGACCGGCACCGACGTGGCTTGCGATGTGAGCCGCTATAAGGACTACCCCGGCACAGCCCCTGACGTTAAATACGAGCCCACGCTCTCATTGCGCTATCTGTTCAAGGTGCGCCCAGCCACCGATATTGCCGACAACATCAAAAAAGCCCTCATGTCTGGCACTGCCTACGAGGACAACGGCCACATAACGCTCGGCATGTACAATGGCTACAAGGGCAACATCACCCTGCGCATGGCCATCAGCGACCTGAGCATGTACTACTTCTACCCTTACACCAACACCGACTTTGCTGCCCCGTCACAGGAGAGCCACTTCGGCACCACGCTATGCCAGGGCCAAACGGTAACATGGACGGCCATCACACGTATCGGCACTAAATACTACTACCACATACTGAAAGATGCCGAAGGAACCGAGGCCATGCTCCAAAACCGATATGACATCAATATCAACATAGAATCGTTCAAAGGCGAATACAGGCCCGTGAGCGACGGTCTTGGCCAGCCCTCATCAGACGTGCACACCATCAGCAGCATGGCCATAGGGCAGCCCTATTATGTGTTGGCCTATATCAACGACTACGACAGCCACACAGCCACCACCAAGCACTCCACGCCTGTGGCACGTTACACCTGCTACTTCCGTGCTGAATCGGCTCCGCAGGACATCGACAGCCTCGACTACAACCGCACACAAGCCGTGCTCGAACGCAACTACACCCAAGTGGCCGACATCAGCTTCGACGACATGGCGGGCATGAATTATAACAAGCCTGACACAATATACGTCAATGGCGATGCCTACAACAACCAGTGGAACCAACCGTTAGACTGGAACCGCACTTACTATGGTTTTGTGTACCCCGGGCTCACATCACAAATGGCCCTTAATTCTGACTGGATGAATACGTGGTACAAATACTCGCCCTACCATGGCGACTACGTGATTATAAAGTCAATGAACGACCCCATTGCCTCAAAGAATGCCGGGGGAAGCTACTGTTTCTATGCCCCTGAAACACTTTACGACGCCACCTACTACCGCACAGGCGGCAAGCAATACGGCTATTTCGTATACCTTGATGCAACCGACGAGGCACGCCCCATTATCTCAACCGACTTCGATGCCAACTTGTGCGAAGGCTCTACCGTCATTGCCACTATCAACATTGCCAACATGACTGATAAGACTGCCGCACCGCCACAGCTCATGTTCAAAATCTACGGCGAGACCATCGACCAACAAACGGGGAAAAAGCAGAGCCAACTCATACAGTCGTTTGCCTCGGGCGATTTCAAGTCGGTAGGTGCCACCGAAACCGGCCGGTGGTACCAAGTGTTTGCGTTCTCGGTAATAGCAACTGGCACACACCCCGAAAAGTATTCACACTTTTACATCACCGTCGACAATCAGGGAGCCAGCACTGGCGGCAACGACTTTGCCATTGACGACATACGCATCTACGTTAAGAATCCGAAGATTGAGGTGCTGCAGCAAAGCGACGATGCCGACATCTGCAAAAACCGCGAGAATGGCGCCAAGCTCAGAATCGCCATGGTGTACGGCCAAGTGAAGGACGCTCTCGAACTGCCCAACTATACCGACGCCACCACCGACATCACACGCCCGCTCTTTTGGCGGCTGGTGCATGCCGACACGGGGCTACCGGTCAACACGGCGTATGGCGACTCTACCTACAATGCCGGCCACACACACGACTATGGCGCCATTGTGGTGCACAGCACCGACACCCTTAACCGCCGCAACCTGTACGTAGATGCCAACGAATACTACCACCTCATACTGGCCGACCGCTTTTTCAAGCTCGACCCCAACAAGCAGTACTATGTGTCGATAGCCACGCCGCGGCGCCGCATTGTCAACGGGGTGGAGGTGTACGAACCATCGTCATGGGGCACCCCCAACGCCACGTGCTCCATCTACAGCGAACCGCAGGACTATGTGCAGCAAGATGCCGTAGTGACCGACGAGAATGGCTCGGTCAGCACCATCTTCTCGGCCGAGTGTGGCGCCACCACAGTCACGGTGCAGATGAAGGGCCGCCTGTCGCTGCCCGATGGTGTAAATGGCGGACGCATAGAGGTGAGCCGCTGGCCCTTCGACTGGTTCAGCGGCTCAGCAGCCGATTTTCAAGCGGTGAGCGGCCTCAACACCGCCCTTGTCAACTTTCGTGCCGAATACCCCAACGACACCACCCTGCAAGCCACCAAGGGCTGCTACACCAAGGCCGACTCCACGCTGTTGCACCAATATGTGAAGGGCGTGCCAAGCAACAGCATCAATGAGTATGAGCAAAAGCTCTATCTGCTGGCAAGCGACACCTTCAAGGCGCCCTTCGACCTGCCTGCCGATGGCAACCGCGTTGTCAAGATTACGCTCATTCCACTTGCCGGACAACACACCGACACGCGCACCATGCCGGTACAACACTTCACCATTTGCGGCTATCCGCTCGAAACCTCGGCCACACTCACCCACGACGGGCCTGTGCTCAACCTGGGCTTCCCCTCGGTTACCTATCCCGACGAATGGGCACACACCGCGCGCTACCTGCGTCTCGACCTCAACCAAGTGGCCGCCCTCGAAACGGATAGCAAATACCTGCGTGTGCCCATACACAGCTATGCCGACGCGCAACGCCCCATCAGTACCAAACTGCACAACCTGCAACTTGTCACGTACAATGCCGGCACTGCCCCGGCACAGCTCATACTGAGCGCCACCAACGATCCGCTCAACACGGCCAACATTGGCAAGAGTTTTGGCACGGTGCAAAACCCCATCATACAGCCCACCACACGCAACCTGTCGTTCAATCTGGCACCGGCCAAGGCTGCGGGCATCGAACTGCACGAGGGCTACGACTACACGCTCGAAATGCAATACTACGATGTCACACAGGACCCCGGCTCGGCCAACACCTGCAAGGGCACTACCTACATCACGCTGCAGGTCATACCCGAGTATGTGACGTGGACCAACCAACTGGCCAACAACGACAACTGGAACAACGATGCCAACTGGCGACGCGCCAGCAAGGCCGAACTGTACAGCACCACCTACAAGGATTATGGCACTGACATTCCGGGGCTGCAGCAAACTGCGGGCAGCGATGCCGGCAGCACACCGCACGCTTTCATTCCGCTGCGCACCACCAAGGTGATTGTGCCAACTGGTGGGGAGCCTCCATTCCTTGGCACTTACTCCGTGGCCACACGCGACTCGCTGCTCACCTACCTTGACAACGCTGTGAATGCGCCGGCCACCACCAACATAGCCTACTACATGGTGCTTAACGACAAGCCCGTCACATCGGCCACAGGCACCTATTACGACTGTGTGCGCTTCTATGCCAACACGTGCGACCAGGTGTACTTCAAGCCGCGTGCCGAACTGCGCTACCAGCAATACTTGCAGTACAACCAGGCGTGGGTGGACGTTGAGATGCAGCCGGGCGAGTGGACCATGTGGAGCTCGCCGCTCAAGTCGGTTTACGCTGGCGACTTTTATGTGCCGCAGGCCACTGGCCGCCAGCTTACCGAGGCTTTCAAGCCCATCACCTACAATGACGCAGTAAACAGCCGCGCGGGCTACCCCATCTACCAGCGCAGCTGGGACAAGGCGAAGTCAATGGTCATTACCGACACCGACGACGTCCTGCGCAACGACTACGATGCTTACATCGACTACGACTCGTTCAGTGGCACCGACACCCTGGCCGTAATGCAGCAGTGGAGCAGCCGCTACAACGATGTGACGGTGCCCTATGCCCCCGGCCGCGGCGCGGCCCTGCTGAGCGAGGACAAACCGCTCACGGGTCAACCCACCCTGGTGCGCCTGCCAAAGGCCGACACGCAGTATGCCTACTACCGCGCCGATGGCACCGAGCGCCAAACGGTGCCGCTGCCTGCACGCACCGGCCAAGGCCAACTGGCCACCTCCGACCCCGCAGTGGGCGACCCGCAAAAGCTCACCGGACGCCTCGTCATCAGCATCGACGAGGCTAACGAGCACCAGGACAACGGCTACTACCTTGTGGGCAACCCTTACATGTCGTCGCTCTACATGAAGCGTTTCTTCGACCAGAACACGCAGCTCTACCCCAAATACTGGACCATGCAGAACGGGCAGATGTGTGCCTTTGATGCCAGCGCCGACAATGTGGTGGCGCCCATGACGGCTTTCTTTGTCAAACCCGTGAGCGGCACCTTGCTGCAGAACATTGAGTTTCTGCCCATCATGACGGTGCCCTTCACCTCGGCCGTGAAGCAGTCGGCCGAGGCCACGCTGCGCCTTACGCTCACCAGCGGCAGCCACACCACCAGCGCAAGCATTGTGGCGGACAAGGGGGCCGCGGCCGACTTTAAGGAGGGTGAGGACGTTGAGGCCATGTTCGACTCCAACACCACGGGCTCTGCCCTCACGCTTTACACCATGGCGGGCCAGTTGGCGGCTGCCATCAACCATGTGCCCGACCTGTGCAATGTGCCGCTGGGCATTATGGCCCCTGCCACCGCTGCTGCCACGCTGCGCATAGCTGGCACCGACCAGCTGCGCAAACCGCTCTACCTGTACGATGCGCACACCAAGCACTACACGCTGCTCACCGACAGCACGGCTGTTACACTCACGCCCAATGCGGTGGGCCGCTACGCGCTCACATCGCAAGCCATTGCGCCCCAACCTGTGCAAACGGCCTTGCGCTGCTGGGCCTCACAGGGGGGCATGGTCACTGCCACCACCGCGCCCAACGATTGCTTGCGTACAGTGCTTGTGTTCGACCCCACGGGCCGCCTTGTGCGCGAGTTTCAGCCTGCTGCCGTGTCGTACTCTTTCAACTTGCCGGCCGGCCCTTATCTCATCACGGTGTGCTCTGACGCCGTGACGGAGGGCCGCACCTTCAAGGTGGCGGTGGGGCATTAACCCACCCGCCTTTTTTACGTAGCCGTCTGAAACACGCGGCAAAGAAAGCGCAGGCTCAAAACGCTAACTCTAATGGGGGCGACGCGTCTCGCGTCGGGATAGAGAAAAGAGGAAAATACAAACGCTGCTAAATGATAACTACTTCTTTTCCCGACGCGAGACGCGTCGCCCCCATTAGAGGTAGCGTTTTGAGGTAGCGTTTGGTGCTTGCGTTTTGTGTTAGCATTTAGTGCTTGCGTTTAGTGCTTGCATTTAGTACTTGCCTTTAGTGCTTGCATTTAGTGTTAGCATTTAGTATTAGCGTTTAGTGCTTGCGTCTTCTTGCGAGGCGCCTCGTCCCCATTAGTGCACAATGCAACAACCATAAATATTTGTTTAGCGATTTTGCCTGCACCTTGCACTTTTTGTCGTAACGCACTGGTAATCATTGTCTTACAGAGTGTAGGTAACAGTTATTTTTACATACACGTCTGCCTGCACAAATGCTTTTGCCTGCACACCCGTGTGCAGTAGTATTTACTGTTGTGCCAGGGCGGTGCACGAATTTAGGGAGGTAGAATTTTCGGTTTCTCCGAAACATTTTTCTACCTCCCTATGCTGTTATACGTGGCTGCGCCCGTAGAAATCCGTTATTGTTAGTGCAAGCAAGTGCAAGCACAGTGCAGACAAAGTGCAAGTGCAGTGCAAGCAAGTGCAAGCACAGTGCAGGTGTACCTACACTGCATAATCCGCTGATTTTCAGTTTATTTAGAGCAAAAAGTGCAAGATGCAAGCAAAATTGCCAAATCTGTATTTATGGTAAAACACCTGCACATTGTGCACTAAAATTAGCCCACAGGCAAACGGGGTGGCCAACTGCACAACACGGCCTTCCACGCCCACTTAATACAACAGCCCAAACCACCACAAAGGCAGTACATTGTCGTGTCCATACTCAATGTCGTCCTTCACAACATAGGCATTCTGCAACCCTTCAATTTGGGCATTTCCCTTTTTGCGTCCGCCTATCTCAAAGCTGGCACCACCTATGCAAAAGTCTGTTTGTCTTGACGCCACAACATCAGCCACTACACGCGCCTGATTGTTGAAAAAAGTTTCACGCACATTGCCAATGTTAGCATTTTGAGGAGCAAGGGCATATATGATGTTCGTGTTGTCAAGATACACTTTATCCACCTTGCCCAACTGTCGTATGCCAACTGTGTCATCACGTAATTGCGCCACAAGTCCGGCCTCCTCAAGTAGCGTAAGGTGTTCGGCCACCACATTACGACTTATCCCCACCATCTCGCCAATCTTGCTCATATTAGGCTTAAAGGGTACGCTCTCAGCTATGATTGACAGCAGCCGCTTCAGCTTGTACGCCACAGCATAACTCATCATCGCAAATGCAGGTATGTCTGCATCAACCGACATACTCACAATCTGCTTGAGTTTCTCTATATATCCCGACTCCGACGCAAACGGGTAATATCCATTGTGCAAATATTCAGCAAAATAGGCCAAGGGGTGTTCTATCGCACCAACTTCAGCATTTTGCTGCAATATCTGCTCCAGTGAGTGTACTGGCACGACTATGCCATGTGCGTATTCAAGATATTCTCTGAACGACAGTCCTTGCATGTGGTACATTACCGCACGGCGACTCAAGTCCGACACGCCCTTTCTGATGTCGAGCACCGACGAACCAGTGAACACCACGCACAAGTCCGGGTAGTAGTCGTATATCAACTTCAGTTCCTTCGACCAATCGGGATAGCGGTGTATCTCGTCTGCAAACAAATATTTGTAGCCAAGTTTCGACAGTTGTCCGGCAAAGTCGACAAGGCGGTGTGTAGTAAAATAGAAGTCCTCCATATTCACATACAACACCTTCTCCCCCTGCAAATGTTGCTTTATGCGCTGCAAAACAAGGGTTGTTTTGCCTACACCTCGAGGGCCGGTCAAACCTATCATGCGGTTGCTCCAGTCTATCTTGTTATACATATAACGGCGAAATTGTACCGGCGTGCGCGCCACTATGCTGTTATGTCGTTGAATTAGCTGCTCCATATCTCAAGTCATTTTATGCAAATGTACTAAAATTGCACTGACTCGGTGCAAATTTGGCCGCAAATTGCACTGAGTTAGTGCAATTATTGGCAAAATTTGCACTAACTCAGTGCAAATTGCGCTCGGTTTGCAGTACCATTTGATAAAGTACGCGGCACCTCGGCAATGAAAAGGAAAAAGATTGCATCGTTTTTCCTTTCCATTGCGCTCGGTTTGCAGTACCTTTGTAGCATAAAACAGACGTTACCTATGGCACAACGATTAGAACAAACACAGGCGGCTGTGCAAACACAGCAGTTGGCATCGCTACAAGTGGCGGTGGCCAAACTTGTGGAGCTGCCCGTAACCGAACTGGCCGCACGGGTGAGAGATGAAATGGTGGACAACGCCGCACTCGAGGAGAAGGACGGCGAGGACTATCCTGCACACGACGAGGCCGATAATACTGACAATAACGATAACAACGAGGAGAACGACAAGAACTCTGAGGCAGACGAGACAAATGCCTATGAGGAGAGCGAGGACTACGGACGCGAGGCTGACGCTATGGGCGACTACTTCTCGGCCGACGATGTGCCTGACTACCTGCAGCAACGCGCCGACGAGGAGCGCGACCGCAAAGAAATGCAGTACTCGGGACAGACCTCATTCTACGAGGACTTGCAGCAGCAAATCAGTGAGCACAACCTTACCGAACACGAACAGGAGGTGATGGAATATATCATTGGTTCGCTCGACGAGGACGGTTTTTTGCGGAAGGACCTTGATGCGCTGGCCGACGAACTGGCCATTTACCACAATATAAACACCGACCGCCACGAACTTGAACGCTTGCTCGGCATTTTGCAACAGTTTGAGCCGCGAGGCATCGGTGCACGCTCGCTGCAGGAGTGCTTGCACATACAACTGACTGACCCCGAGCGCCGCACGCCTTACACCAAACTGGCTCTGGAGGTGGTTGACCGCTGCTTTAAGGACTTTGTGGGACGCCACTGGGACGTGGTTAAGCAGCGACTTGGCATGGACGATGACACCTTTGCCCATGTGCGCCACTTGCTCGTTCACCTCAATCCGCGTCCGGGCAGTGCCCTTAACGACTCTACCGCACCAAGTGCCCCAACGGTGGTGCCCGACTTCTATGTCAGGGTTGACGACGAAGGACGCGTGGAGGTGGGCATGAACAATGGCGATGTGCCCGAACTGAGGGTGAGCCAGGCTTTCCGCGATAGCATCAAGCAGTATGGCGGCAACAAGACGAAACTGTCGCGCGAGCAACGCGATGCTTACACTTACGCCCGCCAAAAGGTGGACTCGGCCCTGTCGTTTATCAACTTGCTCACGCGACGCAAGGAGACACTGATGTCGGTTATGCGCGCCATTGTTGACAAGCAACACGCCTTTTTTGTGAACGATGATGACGAGAACGACTTGGTGCCGCTCACACTGAAGGAAATTGCCGAAATGGCACGGGTGGACATTTCGACCGTGTCGCGCGTGACGAACAGCAAATATGTGCAGACTATGTACGGCACTTACCCGCTCAAGTTTTTCTTCTCGTCACAGTTCACCACAAGCGATGGCGACGAACTCTCTGCCCGCAAGGTTAAGGCGGCTCTGCGCGAGCTGATTGACGGCGAGGACAAGCGTCACCCACTGAGCGACGAGGCGCTGGCCGCCAAGCTCAAGGAGGCTGGCTACAATGTGGCTCGCCGCACTGTGGCCAAATACCGCGATATGCTGGGACTGCCTACCGCACGCCTGCGCAAGGAGTGAACGGGGTGGAGGGGTGACGGGTTACGCCCTAATCAATCAACACAAAACAGATACATCTTGGACAATACTGACATACATAACGAAACAAGCGCCCACACGGCGCACAATCTGCGTGAGAAGGCCAGCGGGGTGAGCAGCGAACTGATAGTGCTCACTGCCCACGTTGTGTCGTCGCTCTACTCGCCGTTTTACCTGCCGGTAGTGGCCTTTGTGGTGCTGTTCTTGTTCAGCTACCTGAACATGCTGCCCATGCAGACAAAGGTGATACTTACGCTGATTGTATACTTCTTTACCATACTGCTGCCCCATGTGGCCATATACTGCTACCGCAAGCTGAATGGGTGGACACGGCACCAAATGAGCCGCCGCGAACGCCGTTATGTGCCTTACGTGCTGAGCATTGTGAGCTATGGTGCACTGCTCTACCTGCTCTACGGCATTCACATGCCACGCTTTGCGTTGGGGGTGATTGGCGGCGCGCTGGTCATACAGGTGGTGTGCGCCATTGTCAACAACTTTATCAAAATCAGCACACACGCTGCCGCCTCGGGGGGTGTGGTGGGGGCACTGATAGCCTTTTCGTTCATCTTTGCCTTCGACCCCACATGGTGGGTGTGCCTCACCACGCTGCTCTGCGGCATGGTGTGCTCGGCACGCCTCATTCTGCGACAGCACACCTACGCCGAAATAGGGTGGGGCGTACTGGTTGGCGTGGTGAGCGGATTTGTCAGCATTTTGCTGATATGAATGGTTGACAGGTTAACAAGTTGACAAGCTAACCACGCCCTCATATATAGACTTCAAACTCTACAAATATAATTATGACACCAATTATTAGCATTATCATGGGCAGCACAAGCGACCTGCCCGTTATGGAGAAGGCTGCCAAGTTTCTTGAAGAGATGCAAGTGCCTTTCGAAATGAATGCCCTCTCAGCACACCGCACACCTGCCGAGGTGGAGGACTTTGCACATGGCGCACAAGCACGCGGTCTGCGTGTTATCATTGCCGGTGCCGGCATGGCTGCTGCACTGCCTGGCGTGATTGCCGCCAGCACCACGCTGCCCGTTATAGGTGTACCCATCAAGGGCATGCTCGACGGACTGGACGCCATGCTCTCTATCATACAGATGCCTCCCGGCATTCCCGTAGCCACTGTTGGCGTGAACGGTGCACAGAATGCGGCTATCCTGGCTGTTGAAATGCTGGCACTCTCTGACGAAACTCTGGCCAAACGCCTGGCAGACTACAAAGAGGGCCTGAAGCAGAAGATTGTGAAGGCCAACGCCGACCTGCACGAGGTGAAATATCAATTCAAAACAAACTAAGCTTACTACATAAGTGTCGATATTCAACTATAATCCGCGAATGAGCCACGAGGTGGTGATTGGCAACCGGCCACTCGGCGGCAACAATCCGCTGCGCATACAGAGCATGACCACCACTGCCACCACCGACACCGAGGGTTGCGTGAAGCAGTGTATGGCCATATTCGACGCTGGGGCCGACTATGTGCGACTGACTACACAGGGCACACGCGAGGCCGAGAACCTGCGCCACATCAAGGACGAACTGCTGAAGCGCGGCTACGACCGCCCGCTGGTGGCCGACGTGCACTTCAACCCCAATGTGGCCGATGTGGCGGCTGCCATTGTGGAGAAGGTGCGCATCAATCCGGGTAACTATGTGGACCCGGCACGACAGTTCAAACACCTGGAATACACCGACGAGGAGTATGCCGCCGAACTGGCACGACTTGAAGAGCGGTTTACCAAACTGCTCAACATCTGTAAGGCGCACCACACGGCTCTGCGCATTGGCGTGAACCACGGCTCGCTCTCCGACCGCATCATGTGCCGCTACGGCGACACACCGGCGGGCATTGTGGAGAGCTGCATGGAGTTTCTGCGTGTGTGTGTGAAGGAGGGGTTCAAGGACGTGGCTGTGTCTATCAAGGCATCTAACACGCAAGTGATGGTGCGCTCGGTACGTCTGCTGTGCAGCGTGATGCGCATGGAGCACATGGACTTTCCGCTGCACCTTGGCGTGACAGAGGCCGGCGAGGGCGAGGACGGACGCATAAAGAGTGCCGTGGGCATTGGCGCACTGCTGGCCGACGGCATTGGCGACACGCTGCGCGTAAGCCTGAGCGAGGCTCCCGAGGTGGAGGTGCCTGTGGCTTACAAACTGGCCGAATATGTGGTGCGACGCGCCGGACACCCCGAAATTCCTGGAAAGGAGGCCCCGCAGTTCAACTACGAAAATCCTTCGCGCCGCCGTACCACTGCGGTTGGCAACATTGGTGGCGACAATGTGCCGGTGGTCATATCCACACGCCTCAACAACGAGACGTACACGGCTGCCAACGGCCAGCCCACGCCCGACTACATTTATGTGGGGCGCAGCCTGCCCGGCAAGGACAAACGCATGGCTGGCACTGGCTATTTGGTGGACGCTGACTTGTGGCAGGGCGAGGAGGGCACTTATCCCGTGTTTACGAAACGCTACCTCATGGCCATGCCTGCGTGCAGGGCAAGCATCAAGTTCTTGTTCCTCACTTACCTCGACCTTGACGACGAGGTGAAGGCGTTGCTGCGCACCGTGCCCGGGGTGGTTATCATAGCACAAAGCAACCACCAGAACCGCTTGGGCGAGCAACGCGCATTGGTGCACGAACTGTGGTGTGAGGAACTGCGCACCCCGGTGGTGTTCTTTGAGCAATACCGCATGGGCGAGGGCGACAAGGAGAATTTCCAGCTCTACGCTGCTGCCGACATGGGTGCACTGATGTTTGACGGGCTGACCGACGGCATCATGCTGTTCAACCAAAAGCCCGAGGGCCAACGCCCGCTGCCGCTCGAGGTGCAGGACGCCACTGCCTTTGCCATACTGCAGGCTGCCCGCTTGCGCACTACCAAGACGGAGTATATCAGCTGTCCTGGCTGCGGCCGCACGCTCTACGACCTGCCGGGCACCATTGCCCGCATCAAGGCTGCCACAGCGCATCTCAAGGGCCTTAAAATAGGCATTATGGGCTGCATAGTGAATGGCCCCGGCGAGATGGCCGATGCCGACTATGGCTATGTGGGCGCCGCACGCGGCAAGGTGAGCCTTTACCGGGGCAAGGTGTGTGTTGAAAAGAACATACCAACCGACGAGGCCGTTGACAAGCTGCTCGAACTGATTGAGAAGGATCGCAGCAACTCTTAATCGGTTCTTGGCTGTAGGCTTTGCTGCCTGGTAAAACGTGAACAGGCGAACGTTCTCAAATACAAAACACAAGCACCCAACGCAAGCATCAAACGCTAGCACCCAACGCAAGCTCCCAACGCTAGCACCCAACGCAAGCTCCCAACGCTAGCACCCAACGCTAGCTCTAATGGGGGCGACGCGTCTCGCGTCGGGGAAGTGCCATGTTCATACACTTAACAAAGGCTCACAGACAGTGCTAAATACGCGCTTGTCTGTGAGCCTTTGCTTTCATTTCCGAGACGAGGATGCTGAAAAAACCGACGCGAGACGCGTCGCCCCCATTAGTGCTTGCGTTTAGTGGTAGCGTTGGGGGTGCATTTGGTGTTAGAAGAAACGCAAGCTCTAATGGGGGCGACGCGTCTCGCGTCGGGAAAGTGCCATGTTCATACACTTAATAAAGGCTCACAGACAGTGCTAATTACACACTTATCTGTGAGCCTTTGCTTTCATTTTCCGAGACGAGGCTGCTAAAAAAACCGACGCGAGACGCGTCGCCCCCATTAGAGCTTGCGGTTAGTGGTAGCGTTTGAGGCTTGAGTTTTGTGCTTGAGTCCGTTCGATGTTTACCTTTCACCAGAAACAAGTACACTATGACGCGTTTAACCCGTCAACCTATACGTTAATACTTGAACGTGCTGCCGCCCAGGAACTCGCGCAACAACGAGGTTGGGGGCAAACCACGTATGGAAATAGGTTTGAGGTAACTCAGGAATTTGCGCAAACGGTATGCCTCAGAGTATTCGGGAGCCGACTCGGGCACCTCTTCAAGCAAGGGGAGCGCCTGGTCGCGCAAGGCCGCAAACTCAAAGAGCAATGCCGTGTTCATCATTTCGTCGGCCTGCTCCTGGAAGGGGAATATCCAACGCTCCTCGCCACGGCGCACCGAGGGCCATTGCGCAATAGTCTCCTGTGCCGAACGCGCACGATACTTGTGATCGCGCACAATGCGGCGCAGCAAACGGTTGTCGGTGGTGGGTATGTAGTTGTGGTCGTCGAGCAATATGGTGGTCAGGGCTGAGGCATATATCTTGAACTTATGCTTGTCGGCCACACCCTCTGTCAACCGCGGATTAAGGGCGTGAATGCCCTCGAGTATCAGTATGTCGTGCTCGTCAAGGCGGTAATGGTGGCCGCTGGGCGCACTCTTGCCCGAAGCAAAGTCGTAGCGTGGCGTTTCCACCTCCTCGCCATGTATGAGGGCATTTATCTGCTCGGTGAGCAAGGGTATGTTCATGGCGTCAATGTGCTCAAAGTCGTAATTGCCATCGGCATCGCGCGGCGTGTTGACACGGTCGACAAAGTAGTCGTCGGTAGATATGGGCAACGGGCGCAGGCCACAAGCCATAAGCTGCACGCTGAGGCGCTTGCTGAAGGTGGTCTTGCCACTCGACGAGGGGCCGGCTATGAGTATCACCTTGAGCTCGGGGTTGGCTGCTATGCGGTCGGCCAAGTGGGCAATTTTCTTCTCCTGCAGAGCCTCGCTCACGTTGATAAGGTTGTTGGTGTAACCATGGCTGCAAGCATCGTTGAACTCGCCGATGGTGGTCACGCCCAATATCTCGTTCCAGCGATGCTGCTCACTGAACACTTCAAACATTTTGGGCTGTTCAACCATGGGGCGCAGTTGCGAGGGATTTTCAGGGTCGGGTATGCGCAACAGCAAGCCGTCGCCATAGAGCGCCAGGTCGAACAAATATATTTGTGAGGTTTTGATGAGCAACGAACCATAAAAGTAGTCGGCCGTGTCGTCAAGGGTGTAGTAGGTGGTGTAGAGCTTGCCCACACTCTCAAGCAGTTTGGCCTTGCTCTCAAGCCCGTCGGCACGGAAGCGCGCCACAGCCTGCTCGGTAGGACAGGTTATGCGGTGAAATGGTATGTCGGCCGCCACTATCTGCGCCATGCGCTGCTTGAGCTGGTCTACCACCATTTGCGACACCACACCGTCGTTCGAACCCGTAATGAGGCGGCAATAGTAGCCATTCGACACGGGGGTTTCGATGCGCAAACGGGCCGAAGGGCCATAAATGTCGCGCACCGCCTTGTAAAGCACAAAGAACAGTGAACGCGTGTAGGTGCGCAAGCCCGATGATGAGGTGATGTCGAGGAACTCCACATCTTTGTCGGTAAAAAACGTGAAGTGCAGGCCCTCAACCTTATTGTTTACCTTGGCACTGGTCGGGCCGTAGGGCATGTTAAGGTCGAGCATTTCATACACTTCTTCAAGGTTAAAGCCTATGGGCACCTTGTGTGTGCGCCCCGTGTTTTTGCAACGTATGGTTATATTCTTGCTCATGTTTGTACTATTTTTAGTGTGGAGAGGCGGGGGGAACTTCCGATAGCGCACAAATTCCTATTCCAGAATTATTAGAACCACCCTTAGCATAAAGAGCGCGGCAGACCACTCCTGCGGCCCACACAGCCACCACCATGCAGCAGCCCGTCTTATCAACGCTCAAATATACACTTATTTGCCCAAAATACCCTTTGCAAATGTGTGAAATTAGCTTGCAATGTTACACTTTAGGACATAAATGCCGCAATATCAGCACATTACGCACAATTATCGGCCGAAACACTTGGAGCTTTTGAGAATAGTTGCTACCTTTGCAGCCGCTATGTGTAAAGCAGCTGCGCGCAACCTTGCGCACAATGCCACACAGAGCATTATTACATTCATATCTCATAATTCATACACAATGTACTTAGATTCTGAAAAGAAGAAAGAGATCTTTGGCAAGTACGGACAGTCTAATTCGGACACTGGTTCAGTAGAGAGCCAGGTGGCCTTGTTTTCTTACCGTATTGCCCACTTGACGGAGCACATGAAGCAGAACCGTAAAGATCATACGACTGAACGCTCACTCGTTAAGATGGTAGGTAAGCGCCGCGCGCTCCTCAACTACCTGAAGCGCAAGGACATCGAGCGTTACCGTGCTATCGTTAAGAACCTCGGCTTGCGTAAGTAATCACGCTGCTGTACAGAGGTTTACTAACGAGACTCTGAAAAGCTTAATCCCGCCCAACACTGATGTGTCGGAGCGGGATTTTTTGTGTTCGCTTGCCAATGGGGCAATGGGGTAATGAGATAATGTGCTAATTGGTAAAATGGCAAACATACGAACTCAAACCCCAAACGCTACCACTAAACGCAAGCACTAAACGCTACCTCTAATGGGGGCGACGCGTCCCGCGTCGGGCATTAAAGCAAAGGCTCATACACTAAACACAAAGGCTCAGCACTAATTACACGCCTGTCTGTGAACCTTTGCCTTGATGCCCGACGCGGGACGCGTCGCCCCCATTAGAGGTAGCGTCTGCTCGCCATGCGTTAGAAGATACTGCTTGAATGGGGAGCCTACGCTGCTTGTTAACTGCTTAGCGGCTAACAAGCGCTAAGTGGTTAACACATAAGTGTTCAATATATAAAACAAAAAACGTTGGCGGAATTAGCTAACAAGTTAACTATTTCCGCCAACGAGCAGGTGTTTACTTACGTAAACTTAGTCCTTATCCATATATTTCCACATACCACCATCGTTTTGCTGGCGTTGGTTGCTCCATTGCACCGCATCTGCATCGTTTGTTTCGTCTGAGAGTCGGGTACTCATATTAAGTATGGCGTCCTCGGTGAAGAACACAATCTTTGTAGCAACGGGAGAGATGTATTTGCTTTTTGATGTATTCATATCTGTGATAACTTTACGTGTGTTACTTTACAATGATTTTTTTGCCGTTGATTACGTAAACGCCCTTTACAGCATGGCTCACGCGGCGACCTGCGAGGTCGTAGATAACTGCGTTGTGAGGCATGGCGGCATTATCGCTTACAGAGTTGATAGCTGTTACGTCGCCACCAAAGTTGAGTGCCAAAGCCTCCTGGGTGGAAGGAGCCAATACATAAGCCTTGTTGGCAGCCAATGAAGTGATGTTGCTGTTAGGCTTGTAGAAACCTGCCACACCGTCCTTTGTACTAAAGATGCGAACTCGCTCGCTATTATCTACACCAGTCAGTTCTGTAACAGCGTTTACACCCTTAAGGTCGTTGTCGATGGCGGTTACATCGGCGTTGTTGGCCAAAGTGAATGTGGCTGATGTGGCATTGTCGCTCACAAGCAGCACACCCGTGTTGGCGGGGATTACACCATTTGCATATTCAGTAAGCTTTACGCTACCATTGCTCACTGTACCAGCATAAGCCTTTACGCCCTCGGGAGCCTTGGCAGCAAACGGCAGATAGTAAGTGGCATAGTGCTTGCCGTCTGACTCGTTGAGGCTGATAGCGGGCAAAGTATTGCTCAATACAATAGCCGAACCCTCGTCTACTGCTGTGCTCTTCCAATACCCCACTTTATTACTGTTGTAAGCATGAATGATGTAGTTAGAATGGTCTTTGGCTGAGAGCACAAATGCACCTGTGCTCCAATAAGCATTTTCCTTACCACTATTTACCACAGAAGTGCCTTGAACGTCCCACTTGTCACAATAAGCCTTGTCAGCGGTTTTGATATTGACCATTGAAGGACTGGTGCTTGCATCATCGCTGGTGCCCACTACGCTCGTTACCAAGCGGCGGCCAGCAGCATTGACAATGGCGTAGCCATCGAAAGGATTACCTTCGAATTTCCATGCAAAACCGTTGTTGAGCAGACCGACAGTCTGGGTGTTGGTGGTAATTTGCGATGAAGTGTCGAATATGTAACCATTGCGTGGGTTACCTTCACCAAAAATACCAATTTTCATGAAATACCACTTGTTGGTTTCAACGGGGTAGCCACCTGTCTTACTGCACGCAACAGTAAAGGTGTTGTTGCTTTCTGAAACGGTATTAGTTTCCCAGTTTGCCGTTACATAACCAGGGAAAGTATAGAAGGCCTCGTAAGCAGCTTTAGGCGTTTCGGTTCCTAAGGCAGTAACCTTCTTTGTGTAGGTCTTACCGTCCAGCTCAAAGTTGTAGGTCACATCGAAGCCAACCTTATACACCTTGAATTGTGCGCAGTTAGAGTCGGTTTCTTTAACAGCCCAGTTTCCTAAATAGCCGTCGGTCCTGCTGCCATCGTCCACTACAAAAACATTGCCCGACTTTAGGCGGAAGCCTTTGGGGCTATTAGCGTTTTCGAGAGTATTATAAGTGGCAATGGCGCCATCACCAAGCATATTGTTGTTTGTAGCATATCCCTCTTGCGCATTCTTACGTATGAACTTGTTAGTGCCCACGTTGTAAAGCTGTATAGTCTTTTGGCCATTGGTTTCGCCTACATATATCTTCCATACGTACTTAGCATCAGTAAGGGTGCTTTTACCCTCGTAAGAAGTTGTAACAGATGCCGCATCGTGTTGGGCTTTCTGATCATTGCCGTACAGATAATTACCGTTGTCGTTCGCTTTGTCGCCAAACACGCGAATTACGTAGTAGCCCGAGGTAAGCTCTGACAGTGGTGTACAGTTGGCTGCCACCTTGTAGTTGTCAGCCCATGCAGTCATGACGCTTACTAACAGGCACAGAAATAGAAAATGTCTTTTCATGTGCAATTTGTTTATGAGTTGATAATATTTGTTTCGCTTTTCCATACCGCGTAGCAGGCAACTACGCTCTTTGTTGCGACAAAGGTAGTTATAAGTAATCAATTTGTGCGGGGGGGTATTAAACTATGTTAAGCCAACAATTCTGTAAGACTCTAAGGTACAAAGTTCATGCGCAAAATGTTAAAAAGCCGGGAGTTGCTTATGTTTTCCGCTGCTAAGCAGCTAACACGAACGTTATATCTTTGTTCTTATGTCCTCCACGTTAGAGGCTCGCTACGGCGTCAGCCCTTATGTTTCTTGGGCCACGCGGACGTTAGTCCGTGGCCAGTCGCGCAGCGGCCTTCTGTGTATCTTATGTAAACTTCTGTTGCTTATGTATTCCGCGCTAAGCGGCTAACACAAACGTTATATCTTTTGTTCTTATGTCCTTATGTTCTTCTGTTCTCCGCGTTAGCGGCTAATCTCAAGCACTTGCATTTAGTGATAGCGTTTGGTGCTTGAGTACGTTCGTATGTTTACGTATTACCGGACACCAAAAATTAGCACATGGCCCTCGGCGTCAGCACATTAACCCATTACCACATTAGCATATAACGCAAAAAGAGTTGGCCTTGCACCGAGGTGCAGAGCCAACTCTTTGAGTTGTTATGCTTTAAGCTTAGAACTTATTTAAGCCGCACGATTAGAGCTGGGGACCAGCAGCAACGAGAGCCTTACCAGCTTCGTTGGTTTCGTACTTCTTGAAGTTCTTGATGAAGCGTGCAGCGAGGTCCTTAGCCTTCTCTTCCCATACTGAAGCGTCAGCGTAAGTGTCGCGAGGATCGAGGATCTTAGGATCAACGCCGGGGAGTTCAGTAGGAACAACGAAGTCGAAGTAAGGAACAGTCTTGGTAGGAGCCTTGTCGATAGAACCATCGAGGATAGCGTCGATGATACCACGAGTATCGCGGATAGAGATACGCTTGCCTGAACCATTCCAACCAGTGTTTACGAGGTAAGCCTTGGCACCGTTCTTCTCCATCTTCTTAACGAGTTCCTGAGCGTACTTGGTGGGGTGCAATTCGAGGAATGCCTGGCCGAAGCAAGCTGAGAAAGTAGGAGTAGGCTCGGTGATACCACGTTCAGTACCAGCCAACTTGGCAGTAAAGCCAGAGAGGAAGTAGTACTGAGCCTGAGCCTCAGAGAGGATAGATACGGGAGGAAGTACACCGAAGGCATCGGCAGAGAGCATGATAACCTGCTTTGCAGCGGGGCCCTTGCTGATAGGCTTAACGATGTTGGTGATGTGGTAGATAGGATAGCTTACACGAGTGTTTTCAGTTACAGTCTTGTCAGCGAAGTCAATCTTGCCGTTAGCATCAACAGTTACGTTCTCGAGGAGTGCGTCACGCTTGATAGCGCCGTAGATATCGGGCTCGCTTTCCTTGTCGAGGTTGATAACCTTTGCGTAGCAACCACCTTCGTAGTTGAACACACCGTTGTCGTCCCAGCCGTGTTCGTCGTCACCGATGAGCTTACGCTTCGGGTCGGTAGAGAGGGTAGTCTTACCTGTACCTGAAAGGCCGAAGAAGATGGCAGAGCTTGTCTCTTCCATGTTGGTGTTAGCAGAGCAGTGCATAGAAGCGATGCCCTTGAGGGGGTTGTAGTAGTTCATCATTGAGAACATACCCTTCTTCATTTCACCACCATACCAAGTGTTGATGATAACCTGCTCGCGGCTTGTGATGTTGAATACAACGGCAGTTTCTGAGTTGAGGCCGAGTTCCTTGTAGTTAGTTACCTTAGCCTTTGATGCGTTGTAAACGATGAAGTCAGGTTCGAAGCTCTCAAGTTCTTCCTTTGAAGGACGGATGAACATGTTAGTTACGAAGTGAGCCTGCCAAGCAACTTCAACGATGAAGCGCACAGACATGCGAGTTTCCTTGTTGGCACCACAGAAACCATCTACTACGAAGAGACGCTTGTTAGAGAGCTCTTTCTTAGCGATTTCCTTAACGGCTGCCCAAGCCTCCTGTGAAGCGGGCTTGTTGTCGTTGGGATATTCGGGAGTAGTCCACCACACTGTGTCCTTTGAGTTCTCGTCCATTACGATGAACTTGTCCTTAGGAGAACGGCCAGTGTAGATACCCGTCTTTACGTTAACAGCGCCGAGTTCAGTTTCCTGACCCTTTTCAAAACCTTCGAGACCTGCCTTAGTTTCCTCTTCGAACAACTGCTCGTATGAGGGGTTGTGAACGATCTCTGTTGCGCCGGTAATACCGTACTTGGTTAAATCTAATGTTGCCATAATGCTTTATTAGTTAATAAAAAAAGTTTACTTGTTAGTAGGGTTAGGCAGCAGGCAGAGCAAGTGCCCGCGCTTTACCGCAGCAAAAGTACGAAAATGTTGGTACAAACGAAAAGTTTTAACGCATTTTATTTTGCTAATTTGCTGCATTCTTCTGCGCCATTGCTGGTGCGTTCCTTGCCTTTGCTCTGGCGCCATAGTGCAAAAGCGAACAGGGCTATTATCACGGCCAGTGCTGCGTAGGCCACGCTGTTGGTGGCGGTGATGCTGGCGGGGTGGAAGGTCATAACCACCTGGTGCTTGCCGGCAGGCACCTTGAGGGCGCGCAACACATAGTTGACACGGCCCAGTTCGGCGGGCTTGCCGTCGATGGTGACGGTCCAGCCGGGGTAGTATATTTCGGAGAACACCACTACGCCGCCCTTGGGCGAGCTGATGGTGTACTTCAGGCAGTCGAGGTCGTGGGCTGTTACCTGCACACTACCGCTGTCGAGGGGCGAGCCATCGAGCACGGCGCGGAACTTTTCGTCGGCCACAGCCTTGTGTTTGGTGTCAAGCCCAGTGAGGCCGGCCATTTCGGCATCGGCATTTTTCACAAAGTTGATGTTGCTCACAAACCAGCCGTTGCCGTTGGCATAGGGGTTGAGCACCACCTGGTCGGCCTGCTTGCCAAACATAAAGTATTTGGTGTTGAGCATGTTGAGCACGGGCGATATGCTGTCGCCCTTAACCTGGCTCATGTCGCCTTGTGCATTGTTCACAGCATTGACAAACTGCTGCAGCTCGTTGTTGAGCTGGCGGTCGATAAGATCCTGATAGCGGTGCAGTTTGGCAGCGTGGTAGCCGCCAATGCTGTGGTGGTAGTATGAGGTGGCGTTTGACGTTTCGTTGAACGGACTGCCGCCTGTGCCGAGATTTACCACACGGTAGTAGGTGGTGTCTTGCAGCACGCGGGCATCGGCGGGCGACTTGGTAAAGTTCTCCTCCATTACCGACTCCTCGGTGAACGAGTCGTTGTTGAGGTAGCGCTTGTCAATCTGCCACATGTCGGTCAGGCAGATGATGCCCAGCAGCAGGCACATGAGCCAGCCCTGCAACTTGTTGGCGGCATAGGCCCAGATAACCAATATGCCCAGCACAATGATAAAGGCTGAGCGCAAGGCGTCGGCCGAGAGTATGGCATGGTGCATAGAGGTGATGGCGGCCATATAGCGGCCCACGAGGTCGGCGGGGAAACCGGCCTGGCGCATGTAGTCGAAGGTGGTGGCGTCGCTTTGCGATATGCAGTCGCCCACCACGCCCGGGGCCAGCCATACAAGCAGGCAGAAGCCGAGGGTGAGCACAGTGGCTACGGGCAGACCTACCTTCTTGACCATCGGAGCCTGTTTCCAGTTGGTGAGCTGGAAGAGTTCCTTGCGCTTGCTTATTTCGTACAAACAGAGTATGGCGAGCAGCGGCATGGTAAATTCGGCTATGACGAGGGCTGAACTTACGGTGCGGAACTTGGCGTACATGGGCAGGTGGTCGATAAAGAAGTCGGTGATGCCTACATATTTACCCCATGCAAAGAGCAGACTGAGCACGGTGGCGGCCAGCAAGGCCCACTTTACAGGGCCCTTTACATAGAACAGGCCGAGCACAAACAGGAAGCACACCAGGGCACCCACATACACGGGGCCTACGGTGAAGGGTTGTTCGCCCCAATAGAGGTTGAGACCCGGGGGAGTGGCTTGCAGTCCGCTCTGCTGGAAAACCTGCTGAGTTTGGCCGGCGCACTGGTAAAAGTCGTCGTAGCCGGGCAAGTCCTCTACGTTTTCGCGGTCGAGGATTGACGATGAGCCGCCGCCCTTGTAGTCGGGAATGAGCAGCGTAAGGGTTTCGTCAATGCCATAGCTCCACATGGTGATGTAGTCGCGGTCGAGGCCCGAGGTGGCCTTTTGTGCCGTTTGGCCCTTGGCGGGTTGTGCGGTGAGTTCGGCCTTGCCACGCATTGACTCCTGCGCATACTGGTAGGTGTGGTAAAGGTTGGGCAGGTTGGCTGCCACGCCAAGCAAGCCGGCCACTATCAGCACACCGGTGGCCTTGAGCCAGCTGCCCATTTTGCGGCGCACAATGGCGTCGACAAGGTAGGCCACTGCCATAAAGGCCATGACAAAGATGAAGTAGTACGACATCTGTATGTGGTTGCTCACCACCTGCAGGGCCGTAAAGAGGGCTGTAACAGCGCCGCCCCACAAATATTTGCCGCGGTAGCACAGCACCAAACCGCCTATGGTGGGCGGTATGAAGGCAAGGGTCATCACCTTCCAGAGGTGGCCGGCGGCAATGATAATGAGGAAGTAGGACGAGAAGGCCCACAATATGGCGCCTAACGCTGCCAGATAGGGCTTAAAGTTGAATGCGCGCAGCAGAATGTAGAAGCCGAGCAAATAAACGAACAGGAAACTGATGGCCGGAAACCAGTAGATGGTGCCAAGACCGAAGGCGTAGCCCACCTTGTTGAGGGTGTCGGTGGCACTGTACGAGGGGGCAGTCTGATAGGTGGGCATGCCGCTGAATATGGCATTCGACCAACGGCTCACCTCGCCACCATGGTGCTGCTTATACTGCACCTGCTCCTGCTTCAGGCCCTCGGCGGCCACACTGTCGTGTCCGCCCAATACCAGGCCCTCGCTCATAGGGGTGAAGAAGTAGGCTATGCTGATAGCCAGGAATATGAGCACCGCCACGAGGTCGGGTGCTGCCTTCTTCATGATGTTTGAGAAATTCATTATATAGATGTGTGTTTAATTGATGACAGTTGTTGTTTTGGGTTAGGGGGTTAGCGGGTTAGGGGGTTAAAAAGTAACTTTCTCAACTTTTACGAATTGGGCAAGCAGCGGTAATCTTTTAACCCATTAACCCGCTAACCCTCTAACCCCTCTAACCTCCTAACCCTCTAACCCATCACCCCCTCACACCCACAGCATGACGATGAGCTGCGCAATGATTACGCGCAAAAACATGCCGAGAGGGTAGACGGTGGCGTAGGCCACAGAAGCCTTGTCGTTGCCGGGCAGCGAGTCGTTGACATACTCCAGGGCAATAGGGTTGGCCATGGCGCCACAGAGCATGCCTGCCGTAGTGGCATAGCTGCGTTTGTAACACACCACGCCCACTATGCTCATGATGATAACCGGCACCAGGGTGATAACCATGGCTATACCTATCCACCACAAAGCTTGCGGCTGCATGACGGTGGCAAGGAAGTCCTTGCCCGCATCAAGTCCCAAGCAGGCCAGATACATTGACAAACCCAACGAGCGCAACATTAGGTTGGCACTCGTGGTGGTGTAGGCCACCATGTGGAAACGTGGACCAAAGGCGCCAATGAGTATGCCCATCACAATGGGACCGCCCGCCAAACCGAGCGTGACGGGAAACTTGATGCCGGGCACAAACACAGGGATACTGCCTAACAGCAAGCCCAGCACAATGCCTATGAATATGGTCACCATGTTAGGCTCGTCAAGGCGTTTCACCACATTGCCCAGTTCGGTAGCCACGCGCTTTATGCTCTCAGCCTCGCCCACCACCGTCACACGGTCGCCCATGCGCAGTGTCAGGTTAGGGGTGGCCACGAGTTGTATGCCCGAGCGTTGCACACGGCTCACATTCACGCCGTAGCGGTTGCGCAGTTGCAAGTCACCCAGGTGTCGTCCGTTAATGCTGGCTTGCGTAATGAGTATGCGTTGCGATATAAGTTTTGAGTCGAGCGCGTTCCAGTCTACATCGTTGCGGTTCCAGTTCGTTTCATCACGCTGACCAAAGTATATGGTGAGCTGTGCCACCTGCCGCTGATGCGTGATAACAAGTATGCGGTCGCCGTTTTCGAGTCGTGTGTCGGCATTGGGCAGTATCACCTTGCCGTCGCGCCACAAGCGCGACACCACGAATTTACTTTCGTCCATGCCGCTTATCTCGCCCAGAGTGTGGCCAAACACGGCCGGGTTGCACACCAGGAACGAGGCTATAAAAGCCTCATCGTCGTTATTGTCGTCGCTCGCCTTTTCGTGACGTGAGAGCCAGCCCTTCACCAGCAACAGGGCCACAATCACACCCACCATGCCAAAGGCATACGTCACAGCACAGCTCAGGGCCGCACCCGAGGCTGGCATGTTGCACTGCTTGAGCGTTTGCTGAGCCGCACCGAGTGCCGGAGTGTTGGTAGTGGCACCACACAGCACGCCCATCATGTCGGGCAAAGGCAGCAGTCCGGTCCAGCCCGGCACGAGTGCCAGCACCGTGCCAAGCACCACCACACCGAGCGCCAACAGGTTGAGTGTGGTACCGCCCTTGCGGAAGGTGCTCATAAAGCCCGGACCCACCTGCAAGCCCAATGTGTATACAAACAGTATCAAGCCAAAACTTTCGGCATAGTTCAGCATCTGGCTGTCGACCTTCAAACCTGCGGCTCCGGCCAATATGCCGAAAAAGAACACGTAGGTGACGCCAAGACTGATACCACGTATGCGCCACTTGCTCAGAGCCAGTCCGAGCGCACATATCAAGCAAATAATAATGACAGCCTGTATGGCTGATGGTATTTCAAAAAGCGTTGTTAACCAATTCATGGTCTGGTATATAATGTGTGTTGGGTTGATTTGGCGACAAAGTTAGTGCAAACCGAATGCAGTGCAAAGCGAAAGAGGGACTTTTTCGCTTTGCACTGCTGAGGTGCAGCCTAACTATTTACCGCTAACGCGGGAAACAGAAGAACATAAGGACATAAGAACAGAAGATAACGTTCGTGCTTGCCGCTTACCGCGGGAACATAAGAACATAAGCTACATAAGTAACATATAAGGCCGCTGCGCGGCTGACGGCCACGGACTAACGTCCGGGTGGCCTCAAGAAACATAAGGGCTGACGCCGTAGTATTACATATAGTAACGCTACGGCGTCAGCCCTTATGTCCTTATGTTCTTCTGTTTACCGCGTTAGCGGCTGCCCAGCCACGCTACGGCGTCAGCCCTTATGTTTCTTGAGGCCACCCGGACGTTAGTCCGTGGCCAGCCGCGCAGCGGCCTTGTGTGTTTCTTATGTAGCTTATGTTCTTATGTTCCCGCGGTAAGCGCCTTAAAAGCCTACCCCTCGGCGTCAGCCCTTATGTTCTTGAGGCCACGCGGACGATAGTCCGTGGTCTTCAGCCGCGCAGCGGCCTTATGTCCTTATGTTCTTATGTCCTTTTGTTTCCCGCGTTAGCGGCTGCCAGGCAACGCCACGGCGTTAGCCCATTAGCATATTAACACATTAGCAGCCCATCAGCCCATCAGAGAGTTCCCTCCCTCCTCAGCGGGTAATTACCGCGCAGCCGTTCAAAGTCGTCAGGGCAAAGCTTGAGTGCCACACTGTCGCGCACAGGGTCATAAAGCCGCAGTTCGGGCGCAAGCAGATGCCCCACCCCCTCAGGGTAATAAGCAAACCCCTCAGGCAACTCAGGCGCCGACACTGCCTCGAAAGCAGACGCATCCAATCCAAAATGTCCCGCCACAGCCTCCAAACTCATTCGTGTACCGTTAGCCTTGCCGTCAGCGCTGTAACCCGCAATGTGCGGTGTGCCCACAAACACCATGTCAAGCAATTCACGGTCAATGCCAGGCTCATGCTCCCAAGTGTCAATCACTGCCGTGCGCACACGTCCGGCCTTCATGGCAGCCTTCAGCGCAGCAGTGTCCACCACCTCGCCGCGACTACTGTTAATCACCACAGCCCCCTTGCGCAACTTGCCAAAAAACTCCCGTCCTGCCAAGTGGAACGTAGGATAAGGCTGAGGCTCACGCGTCAGCGGCGTATGAAACGTCACCACGTCAGCCCTTTCAGCCACCTCATCAAGCCCCACAAAGTCAGGTCCCGACGCCCCCTCGTGCGCGGCACGCAGCGGGTCGCAAAGCAGCACCTCCTTAAATCCCAGCCTTTCAGCCATCAGCAGCACCTGCGTGCCCACATGGCCCACACCCACAATGCCCAGCGTCAAACCACCAAACACCGTGCGGTCAAGTTCACCGCGCGTCACCCGTGCCGTAGCAGGCAGCAGTTCACCCCCCGCGCGCCAGCACCCGTGTGCAGCCAGTTGCAGCAGCACAGCCTCAATATACTGTGCCACACTGCGAGCGTTACAGCCCGGGCAGTTAGTCCATGCTATGCCAGCCTCCTTCAGCCACGCCGTGTCCAGGTGGTCATAGCCAATAGTAGCCGTTGCAATAAACTGAACCTTCGAGCCTTCAAGCAGCGCCCTGTTGCAGTGCGTGCGAGTGCGCACAATCAGCGCATCAGCGTCACGCACATCATCGGGACCAATTTCAGCCCCCGCCTTATACGTCACATCACCCAGCAGTTCGGCATAGCCGTGCATAAAGGGTATTTTAGAGTCAATGACCAGTTTCATGTCCTTACGTCTGTTGTAGTAAAGGCCATTGCTGCCAGCATTCGCGCAGCAATGGCCTTGTTCAAATCATTATTCAATGCCACACTTATGGTATGGCATCAATATCCTTTTGATCCAGTCCTGTCAGCTTTTCTATCAAGTCATAACCCAGGCCTTCCCTCTTCATTTCGCTAACCATTTTGTTGAGCGTCTCAACCCGTCCTTCAGCCAAACCTTTAGCCATGCCTTTAGCCATGCCTTTAGCCATACCTTTAGCCATACCTTCAGCCATGCCCTCGGCGCGTCCCTCGTCCTTGGCAGTATCAAGCGAGTTCTTTATGTCGCGGTAAGCCTTCAAGCTATCCTCATATTCCTTCAATTCCGTGTGGGTGAAACTTGCGATTTCGGCTTCCGAAAACAAGTGGTCAAACACCGCGTTGCGCAGGTGTGCAGGTTGCTTGTTGAGTCGGGCAAGGTTCTTCAGCACATATATCCATTTGTCATACAACGTGTCAAGCTCGTCCAGGTTCTTGTTGAATTTAGCTACTTCCACATACTTAAACCTCAGCTTCTCGTTGAACACCTTGTTGGTTTCCTTGTCAATCAGCGCCACATCATGGCTGATAGAGTCCTTTGCAAAAGCCTCTTCGTGCATGTCAAAGTTGAGCAGAGCCACCACGTAGACGTGTGCCAGCTTAAAGTTCCAGTCCTGTCCCTTTGGAGCTTGTTCGCGTATGGGAAAGGTTGCATAATACAATGAGCGGTCCTTAAAGTAGTGCTGCTTTGCATTCTGCATCTCCACAATAAACTTCTCGCCTCGTTCATTCTCGCAATACACGTCAAAAATAGCCTTGCGTTCGGCATACACGTCGCCCACATGTTCGCTGTTCAGAAAGTGCACATCTTTCACCACCTCCTCACCATTAAAAAGCGAGTTAAGGAAACTTATCAGCAAGTCCTTGTTAGGCAGCGTGCCGAAAATGCGCTTAAATCCAAAGTCTGTAAGAAGACTTATATAACGTTCCTCAGTATATCTCATAATTGGGGTTAGAGGGTTAAGAGGTTAGAGGGTTATTGGGTTAAAAGGGGTTAGGAGGTTAGAGGGTTAAGAGGTTAGAGTGTTAGGAGGTTAGCGGGTTAAAAGATTACCATAACGTGTCTAACACACAAAGGTTACTTTATAACCTCATAACCTCATAACCTTGCTTCCTCAATGCCTCTGGCGGCGTACAGAGTAGCCACCACCCGACGATTTGCCGGTTGAAGCCTTAGGCTGGCGTGATTTCGTCTTGGCCGGTTTGCTCTGCTTCGTCGAGCTGCCAGACGACACCTTAGTAGAGCTTGTGCGACGCGTGCTCGACGTGCGGCGCGAAGTAGTAGCCGTGCGCCGGCTTGTGCGCGAAGCCTTGCCAGCCGCAGCTAACGAGTCAGCCGCCGCCTGCGCCAGCGAGTCGGCACGCAACTTGGCATAATAAGCACTGTCACGTCCGTAAACGTGCTCCTGCACATCAACCAGCTGCTTCTCAATGCGCTTCTGTTCGCGAATTACCGCAGAGTCGTCCGTGCAATAGTTCGACAGCAAGCGGTCCTGCAAATTCACAGCCTTGTAAATGTCGCCCTTGTAACACTTCATTGTAAAAAAGTCGTCGGCCGACATCATAGCCGCATTATTCAGCGACGAACCCATCAGCATCAGCTTGCCCAGATAAGGCGCAATGTCGCTCATCTTCACCCAGAACATGGGGTACTGCGCCAGCTCGCCGCCAAAGTCGGCATCGCCGCGTTTCAGCACAGGGCAGAGCGCCGTCACCTGACTGCGGAAAGTAGCCGTATGCTGGTCGTAGTAAGTACTCTCCTTTACAAAGTAAGCCTTCACCTCGTCCGACGGAATGTCAGCATCGTTCACACGCACCTTGTCACCCTTCGACTCGTAAAAGATGTGGTAGCGGTCCATCAACTGCTTGGCCGTTACCTCGTTCTTAGCCGAAAAGTCCTCGTTGCCGTCAAGTTTATAGTCGTAAGCCTTGATTTGCTTGCGCAGCAGCAACTTAAACAAGTACGTAAACAAATTCTCGCGTCCGTCCTGCGGCGTGGTAGGGTAGTAGAGCACCGCATTCTGTTCCTTGCTCAAGTCGATGGTGCGGTACAAGTCGCGTCGCCAGGCCGCATCAGCCGGCATGGTCTGTGCGGTCGGAAACTCGCGGTATGCGCTGCCTTGCGGCGCGTTGAGTTGTTGTTCCTGTCGAGCCTGCTGTTCAGCGCGCCGGCGTGGCGGCTGAGCCTGGGCCACATCAGCATAAGCCGTGGCACAGAGCAGCAGTACAAGGGCAAATATCTTTTTCATGAGGTTGTGTTAATTTACTATCACTTCGAGACTACCGTTAAGGTTGCGCGCAATGCCGTCGGGACCGATGGCACGCACCTTCGATATGTAGAAACGCTGGCCGCGGCGCAGCTCGCGCATCAAGTTACGTTGGTTCTCGGTAAAGTTGGCACCCGCCGAGGGTTCGGGGCGGAAGTTGCCCATGCGGTCGGCAAACACCGTTTCAAAACTCAGCACCCTGAACGGGATATTGAGCAACCCGTCGTCAATGGCAGCCCCCAGGCCATGAGCACCAATAATGCTCCCCTTGGCTATGCGGCCACCCCTAAAGCGGTCGGCTCCCACCTGTATAAAGGCCGTCGGGTCGGGCAGCTTGCGCACCTGGAAGGTAAACTGGCCCATATTCTGCGCCTTGCCGTTCACCGTGCCGCTCACCGTAAATGTCACGTGTTCGCCCACCTTGGCCGGACGTGCCGTATACTTGCCAGGGCCGCGCTGCACAAGCGAGCCGCCCGTCATGGTCAAGTGCACACCAGCATTGCCGCCCGCAGCCGTCACACTGATGGGGTTGTCAAAGCCCGCATAGAGCACATTCATCAAGTCGGCCGCCACAGTGGCACCCGTGGGCGGTGCTATCACATTATACTTCTGCGTAAAGTTGCGGCGTATCACATCGCCCGCAGCATTAGGCATCAGTATGTAGCCCGAAAAACTGTACTGGCCCGGGCCCCCCACCGTAAAGTTGTAAGAGCCGTCGGCCGCAATGCGCCGGCCGTTCACATATATTTCGGGGCGCTGCGTCGTGTCAACAGCCGCCATAAATATCTTAGAGCGGAACTGCTCGCCGGGGTACAGCGTGGTAGCCTCGGCCGACACATAGGCGTTAAGCTGGTTCACGCGGATATCCTTCAAGTCGATGTTAGCCAGCAGCGTGTGCACCACCTCGTTCTCAGCCTTGCGCACATCACTCTGCAGCTTGGCCAGCATCGTCACCGCAGCCACCGAGGGCATCTCCTCAAACATATATTGCTGCCAGTTCTTGCCCACCGTGTTCTCGTTGCGGGGCACATCAGTCGACAGGTTCGAGGCAATGATAGCCTTTTGCCGCGGGTCGGTCACGAGAGCCAGAATGCGGTTGCGGAACGAGTTGATGGCATCGAACAGCTGTTTGCCCTTGCCCCGTGCCGGAGCCAGCATCACGCGGTTAGAGCCCTCAAGGTCCTCCTTATTCTGCAAGTTGTCGGGGTCAGCGTCCTTGCCGTCAGCCTCACGGGCAATGGCCATACGCAGTTCGCCGGCAAAGTTGTATAGCGAGTCGCTCATGCGTTTCACCTCCATGGCCTTGTCGTACCATGGCTTCACCTTTGCCGGATTACCCTTCATGGCCTCGGCAAAGTCAGCGTAGAGCGCTTGGTTCTCCTTCATGGCATTGCCAGTGGTGCGCTTCAGGCTCTCGCCAATCATGGTGAAGCCCTTCAGCACGTCACTCGACACATTGAGCGCCAACATAGCCATTAACACGATATACATCAGGTTAATCATCTTTTGGCGTGGAGATACCGGTCTTTTCTTTACAGACATCTGTAGTAATGTTATTATATATTCAAATTCTTCGCTTGGCGTGGGCAGGCCGCAATATCCGTTATTGCAGTATCGTATACTTTGCCTGTAGTTAGTGCGGGCTGAAAGCCCAATGTAGCACATAGCCCAGGGCAAGCGTAGCGACACCCTGGGTGTCCTGTGTTGGAGCAGTCGCGCCCTGTAAGGGCAAAAGCTTTAATTTTTTATGTACACCCTTGCCGCTCTACCTATGCTTTTGCCCTTACAGGGCGCGTCAATAGGTGCTGTGGGTGTAACCCAGGGTGTCGCTACGCTTGCCCTGGGCTATGTGCTCCACTGGGCCTTCAGCCCGCCTTTCAAGCACGTCACGGCGTCAGCCACATCAGCATATCAGCCCATTAGCATTTCAACCCATAACCCTCGGCGTCAGCCCTTATGTTCTTGCGGCCACGCGGACGTCAGTCCGTGGCCGTTCGCCGCGCAGCGGCCTTATGTCCTTATGCTCTTATGTCCTTATGTTTCCCGCGTTAGCGGCAGCCATGCCACGCTACGGCGTCAGCCCTTATGTTTCTTATAGTATGGGGCGCAGCCCCCATACCAAAGTTATGTTTCTTATGTAGCTTATGTTCTTATGTCTCCGCGGTAAGCGCAAAACTAAGCGCAAAGCAATCTGTCCCCGCGCTAAGCGCAAAGCAAAGAACAACGTCACATCAACAAGCCCGATTTACTCCGCCTGCTTCGGCATATTCACCGACATGGCGTCAATCATGCGGCGGTACACACCATTAAGCTCCTCAATGCGTTTGGCCAGCTGGCGCGTCTCCTCATTGATTTGTTCGATAGTGCCCACCTGCTTGCTGATGCTCTGAAAGTGCAAGTCATAAGTCTTGTTGATAGCCGTGAGCGTGCGGTTGAGCTGCGCCATCTCCTCACTGTCGTGAGCCAGACGTGCGCTCTGCTCGTCCACTTTGGTAAAGGTGTCGGCCAGTGTGCGCAACTTGGCAATGTATGCCTGCGTAGCCTCCTCCATTTCGGGCGAGAGCACCGCCTGTGCGCGACGCAGCAGCTCATCGTTTGCCAGCCGTATTATTTCGGCCAACCGTTTGGCCTCGGCGTCAAAGGGCTGGGCACCAGCCGGTGTGGCAGCCGCAATGGCAGCCTGTGCTGCCTGTGCCGCATTCGGTGTAGCAGCCGCCGTTTCGGGCGCAGCATTACCACCCCCGTCAACAGTAGCAGATGTAGCAGCGGCACTCGGTGCAGCGGCAGCGCCACCGCCCACAAACACCACACCACTCATGCCCTGGGCCACAGGTTGAACCGCAGCCGCAGCAGGTTGAGCAGCAGGTTGAGCAGCCGCAGGCTGAACAGCAGACTGAGAAACCGCCTCATCAGCTGTCGTATCCTCAATGGTATCCTCGTCAGTGTCGTCAGCCTCCTCGTCGTCATCAGTCAAGCCGAGCCGTGCGGCTATCTCCTCGTCAGTCTCATAGTCGTGCGGCAGTTCCTTGCCAATCTCATCCTTGTCGAAGGGGCGGTCAAAGGCCGAGAGGAAGAACACCACCACCTCGGTGCCCATACCCATAAAAAGCATAAAGTTGCCGCCCGGCAGGTGGGTCAGTTTGAACAGCGCACCAAGAATTACGATTGATGCACCCCACGAGTAGGCATAATTAAGGAACGTCTGTCCGGGCACACTATCCATCCAGTGTTGCAAGCGGACTACTATGTTAATCTTGCTCATTATTTCTTCTTCTTGCCATTGTTAGTTGCACTTGTCGTGTTAGCCTTCGACCTCACGCAGCGGAAACCGATGTACGAGCGCGGCTGGTTTTGATACTCCCACGTGCGCCATGCCGAGCGAATGTACGACATGGGGTCCTTCCACGAACCGCCGCGCACACTCTTGCGCTTCAGCACATAGGGGTCCTCCTTGGCAGCGTTGTAGGCCAGTTGCGGATTGAGGTCGGCCATGGCGTCCACACCCGCCTCGGTGTACACCGTGCTGGTCCATTCAGCCACGTTGCCCGCCATGTCGAACAAGCCGTTAGAGTTGGCACCATAGATGCCCACGCGCGAGGTAATAAGGTTGCCGTCGTCGGTATAATTGCCGCGGTCGGGCTTAAAGTTGGCATAGTAGCAGCCGTCCTGGCTCTTCGACTCCATGCCCTGCCACGGATAGGGGTTACCCTCCTTGCCGCGTGCGGCATATTCCCACTCCACCTCGGTAGGCAGGCGGTAGCGCTGAATAAATTTGGCCTGTGGCCCCATGCCCTTGAGCAGATAGTTGGTGCGCCAGGCGCAGAAAGCCTCGGCCTGCTCCCACGACACACCCACCACGGGGTAGTCGTTGTAGTTGGCCGACGAAAAGTAGAGCTTCATGTACTGCTCGTTGTTGGCATTTGAAAAGTCGTTCACCCACACCGTTGTGTCGGGATAGACAGGCACGATGTAAGTGTTCAGAAAGTCGTAAAGGCTCGAGAGCGGCCGTTCGATAGTCTGTCGCACAATCTGTCCGTTATCGTCCACATAAGCCGTATCCTTCGATATCATCACCACCTCGTCGGGGTCGGCAGGGTGGTCAGTATTGAGCGAGCGCTCCTTAGGGTCGAGCCGGTATTTGCGCAGCGCGGCCTTTTCGTAGTCAAACACCTCGTAGCGGTAGTTAAGCTGTTTGGTGTCAATCATGCGCGTGCCGTCAATGGGGTGCGTGTAGTACACACTGTTAATGGCGCGTTCCTGGTCCTCGTTAGGTTTGCGCGGCAGCGGTTTAGCCCAGTTAAGGTGCGGTTTCACGGGGTCGCCGTTTCTGTCCACCTCAATTTTGTACGTTTCATCGCCGCCATATTGCGGGTCGGCCAGTCTTTCGCGAATGATAGAGTCGCGCACCCACTCCACAAACTGTCGGTACATGCCGTTAGTCACCTCGGTTTGGTCCATCCAGAACCCGTCCACCGAGATGTCCTTTTGTGATGTCACCGTGCCCCACAGCGAGTCATTCTTTTCGAGACCCACCTTCAGGTAGCCGCGTTTCACCTCCACCATGCCGTAGGGTGTCGGTTCGTTAAACGAGGCGCCGCGTGCGCCGGTCACCTCGCCGCCGCTCATCATGGCTCTGCCGCTGCCCATGCACGATGCCATCAGGCCGCACAGGGCAAGAGCCGCGAGTATATTTACTATTTTGTGTAACATACAGTAGTTGTAAGTACTAATGGTGTTTATGTGTATTATATAGATATTGTGTGCTTGAGATTTTTTTGCGAGACCATTTTGTGAAACGCGTTGCAAGAAGCGCAAGCACAAATGGGGGCGACGCGTCCCGCGTCGGGAAATAAAGCTGTTGCACAAGCGGATTCACCGAGGCGGGACGCCTCGCCCCCATTTGTGCTTGCTGATGCCCTTATGTCTCCCGCGTTAGCGGTTGCCAGACCACGCTACGGCGTCAGCCCTTATGTTTCTTGAGGCCACCCGGACGTTAGTCCGTGGCCGTCAGCCGCGCAGCGGCCTTGTGTGTATCTTATGTTCTTATGTTCCCGCGGTAAGCGCTTCAACAGCCGCGCAGCGGCCTTATGTCCTTATGCTCTTATGTTCTTATGTTTTCCGCGTTAGCGGCTGCAAGGTTCTGCTACAGCCACCTCACCGAACGGTGCAAGTTCCGTCCCTTCTTGCCAAGGTTAAGGTCCAGGCGGTAGCCCAGTGTAATTTCGTGCTGTCCGGCGCCCAGCCCCATGCCCGAAGTGTTAGCCTCGTACGAGTAGCCAAGGTCCACACCATGAAACATTCCGCCCACAAAGCCCGTCACCGAGTGTTGCGGACTGTAGCCAAGACCGCAGTACAGCCGTTTCTTTTGATGCGCATATTGCAGCCGCGCCGTAATGTCCGCCCTGAAAGCTGTGCCATCGTAGCGCAACATGGTAGAGGGTGTTATAGTAAATAACGGACTTCGCAGCCGAATATTGTATGCTGCCGTCAAATTATATAAAGCTTTCACCTTCAGCTCGTTCGTTTCGCCCATCGTCACCGTGGGCGAAGTCACGTGCTGCATGGCCAGTCCCACCTGCCAGCGCCGGTGCGCGTAGTAAAGGCCCACCGAGGCATCAAATTTCGAACCGTCGAGGTCGGTGGTAGGAAAAGCCGGGTCGTTGGCGTCGCCCAGGTCGGCCTTGGAACCTTTAAGACTCTCGTTCAGCATGTCCGCCTCGGCACCGATGCTCAGTGTGCCGCCCCACAGCTTGAAGTGGTAAGCATACTGCACACTGAACCGCTTGTGGCTGAACAAGCCGAAAGCATCGTTCATAAAGTACACCCCCACGCCGTGCCGTGTCTTGCCCAGCTGAAAGGCCATGTCGGCCCCGGCATACATGGTAGAGCCGCCGTCCTCGTAGCCAGCGGCATGAGTCTGCATGGCCGCGTTGATGTTGAGTTGCGGAGTGCGTCCCACGGCAGCGGGGTTAAACTGCGGTTCAACCAGCCAGTAGTGCGACAGTGCAGGGTCCTGCTGCGCCCATGCCACATTGCCCGTGGCCGCAAGGGCTACGAGCACACCTATAATATATATATATGTGTGTGTGAGGCGTTGGTGCATCTCAGTTTAGTTGCGGGTGTCAGCTCTATTGTTTTATAATTTTTATTGTCACATTTGGCACAGTGCTTTGTCAAGGCCGTACCATGTGCGCTGCAAAGTTAATATTAAATGCCGAAGTATGTTGTGCGCGGGCGGATTTTCAGTTGCGGGAGTGCGGATTTTTTGTTGCTCCGTGTGAAAAATCGCTCGCTCGGCTCGCTGTGGCTGCTGTGGGAATGTGCTAATGTCGTGGCGTGTCTTGGCAGCCGCTAACGCGGGAGACATAAGAACATAAGGACATAAGGGCTGACGCCGTAGCGTTACCATATGTAATACTACGGCGTCAG
>JABLTL010145977.1_pt1 | contig 87001 bp, 85 predicted proteins | sample 7160151 | NCBI WGS metagenome assembly JABLTL01 (sample SAMN14651223, study PRJNA627086) | human gut metagenome | isolation source: feces | host: Homo sapiens | reverse complement strand
TTAAGTTTCTAGATTAATTAACATATTCAACACTTCAATATTGATGTGTTATTTTTTTGTCCTTTTTTAGTTAAGTTTCTAGCTTAATAAAAGGAGGAAAAAATATCGTGAAAAAACAAAGGAAAAATGAAATAGGAATAACTTTAGTGGCACTCATAGTAACAATAATAATCTTATTAGTTTTAGCAGGAATATCAATAACCATATTAAATCATACAGAGTTATTAAAAAATGTAAAGCAAGCAAAAGATACAACAGAAAATGCACAAAAAGAAGAAAATGAAACATTATCAAAATACAATAATAAGATTTATGAAATAGTAAATGGTGCGACAAGGGATGATAATAGTGGAAAAGGAAATATACTATGGAAAAATAATGATATTACACAAGAATTTCCAGCACAAACAATAACAATAAATGATAGTTTAAATAATTATGATTATATAAAAATATTTTACAAAACTAACAATGTATCAAATAGTAGTAATCCTACAGTTGATAATAAAACATTTTCAACAGAGTGCTTAGTCATTAATAATGGAATAGATACAACATTGGCAACAAGTTGGTATATGGCTGGATGGGCAGGGCATCCTTTATATTATAGAATTATTAATGGAAAAGAAAATAAGATTACTTTTGAAAGTGCTTATTCATCAGGCAGCGGTTCCAATAACGTATTATATAACAAGATTATGCTTCCATATTATATAATAGGTTATAAATTTTAAGAGGTTACTTTTGATATAATGGCATTCACGGAGTCAATGTAAATCATAATTGTAAAATTTGACATAACCACAAAAAAATGCTAAAATATTATGGTAACCAAAAGGCGTGGCTTAAAAGAAAGGAAAGCTAAAGATGTTAAAAGCAATAAGAGGAATTTATAATTCATCAAACCAAATGTACTTTCAAGGAAAAAAAGCAGAATTAAAGAAAAAAGAAAAAGAAGGCTACCGGGTTGTAGGAGGTTCTAACGGAACGTATATCTTAGCACAACCAGCAGAAGCGATAATTCTGTTAGAAGATGAAGAAACTGGCAAAACAATAATGGCAGATGCCAAAGATGAAATTAGAAGGATTTACAATGTTGAAAGAGTGACTGAGAAAAAGCTGGATATGCTAGTAGAAAGCATTCAATCCGGAAAAATGGAGGCCTTTTATACCGATGAAGAAGGTCTAAGGGTTGAACCAAAAGCTAAATAACATCTAGCACTATATAGAAGATAAATATTTTCTATATAGTGCTTTTCCTTTATAACAGAAAAATCATATCAAAACATAAAATAAAAAAATCTGAATAAAAATTAATAAGAATAATTTTTAGGAGGATTTTTAATGAAAAAAAATAACAAAATAAAATATTATAAAACAACAAAAGAAAAAAACAACAAAAAAACAAAAATAATATTAATAATAGGACTAATAGCAATAATAATATCCACAACAATTATTATTACAAAAAATAAAAACAATACGACTAAAATTTCAAAAATTGGAAAGAATAGTACTAGTCAAGAAATTGTAGATTATATTTTAAATATTAGCTCATATGAAACCCAAATAGATGTAGAAATAAAAAGCAACAAAAATTCGAATAAATATAAATTAAGTCAAAGCTATATAAAAGATGAAAAAAGCATACAAGAAGTAATAGAACCACAAAATATACAAGGAGTAAAAATAATAAAAGAAAAAAATAATCTAAAAATAGAAAATACAAAATTAAGTCTAACAAAAATAATAGAAAATTATCAAGACATAACACAAAATACATTAGATTTAAGTGCATTTATAGAAAATTATAAAAATAACAAAAATTCAAAATATACAGAGCAAAACAATCAAATAGTAATGGAGACAACAGCACTAGCAGACAACAAATATCAAAAATATGAAAAACTATACATATCAAAAGAAACTGGAAAACCTGAAAAAATGGAGATAAAAGATACTAACCAAAATACTATAATTTACATAATATATAATGAGATAAATATAAACACTTACAATGCAAACTTGACACATACCAATATTAGGAGTGAAGGTTATGGTAATAAAAAGAGGAGATATGTTTTATGCTGATTTAAGTCCGGTTGTAGGTTCTGAACAGGGTGGAATACGCCCAGTATTAATTATACAAAATGATTTAGGGAACAAATATAGTCCTACAGTAATCGCTGCAGCAATAACATCACAAATGAACAAAACAAAACTTCCAACACATATAGAAATTAATTCAGAAAACTGCGGATTAAAAAATGATTCTGTTGTCTTAGCAGAACAAATAAGAACAATAGATAAAAGCAGACTAAAAGAAAAAATAGGACACATTGAAGATGAAAATATAATAAATAAAATAAATAATGCTTTGGGAGTAAGTTTTGGACTTGGAGAATAATAAAAAAGTTGCAATACAAATAATTGTATTACAACTTTTTTTATAAACTAGATTTTAATTTTTTTATAGCTTTAATTTCAGCAAATAAATTATCAATTTGTGAAATTTTCGTATTTAGAATATTTTTATAAGATTCTAAAATTTCAGAATAATTTTCAACTGTTTCCCTACCAGTCATTAGAACTTTCATTCCTTCAAGATAATAGTTTTTAGTCTTATCATCTTTTGCAGAATTCATTTTTTTTGCGTATTTATCAATTTGTTCCAATCTTTTTATATCTTTTTTCAAATCCTTTAGATAATTCATGGTACAAGAAATTTCATATTCAATATCATCGATAACAACTTTCATTAAAGCCTTTACAATTAGAGGATTATTCTTTCCTAAGGTTGGAATTTTAACAGAACCACTAGGATTATGCTCAGGCTTAGTCTCATCTGCAAGAAATTTGATAGTTTCAGAAGCTTTGGGAGGAGTAGCATCACTAATTAAAATTTTAACAGTCTCAGCTATACCAACATGAGATTTATATTGTCTTTTACTAGCAATTGCATCATATTCATCAGCAACTTTAATAATTTGACCTTCATAGGGAATTTCATCTTTTGTCAATCCATTAGGGTAGCCAGAGCCGTTTAAAGCTTCATGATGATAAATAGGACCAGCCGCATAAGGACGTAGTTTTTCATCTTGCATACAAATTTTATAACCAATTGTTGTATGAGTTTTCATAATTTCAAATTCCTCTGGAGTTAAAGCAGAAGGTTTTTGCAAAATTGCTGGTGGAATAAATTGTTTTCCAATATCATGTAAATAAGCACAAATTGTACAATATTCAGTAAAAGTTTTTTTGCAATGTAAATACTCACAGATTCTACAAACTAAACTAGCAACATTTTCAGAATGTTGTCTAGTAAACATATCTAAACTTCCTAAAATATTTAATTGATATTGCATTGTTTTATCTAAATTATAAGATTTTAAAATAGTTCTATCATAAAAATCAAAAACTTCTTTCTTCATAATAAACTCCTTTTTATCTATAGTATAAAAAAATTTTAACATAAAATATAAATAACTTCAATGAATAATTGTAAAATTTGTAAAAATGTGATATTATATATAGCAAATGAAAATTTTGGAGGAAAACAATATGTATAGAACAAAAACATGTGGAGAATTAAATATATCAAATGTAAACGAAACAGTAGAATTAGCAGGATGGATACAAAAAATAAGAGATTTAGGAGCAATGATATTTATTGATTTAAGAGACCAATTTGGAATTACTCAAATTGTTATAAATGATGAAGCTCTAAAAGAACAAGCAAAAACATTAACAACAGAGAGTTGTATCCACATTTCAGGAAAAGTTGTGGAAAGAAGTAACAAAAATACTAAAATTCCAACAGGAGAAGTAGAAGTAATAGCAAATGAAATAGAAATATTAGGAAAATGCAAAAATGTACTTCCATTTGAAATAAATACAGACCAAGAAGTAAGAGAAGATTTAAGACTTGAATATAGATTTTTAGATTTAAGAAATGAAAAGTTACATAACAATATTTTACTTCGTTCAAAAATCTTAAAAACATTAAGAGACAAAATGGATGAACTAGGATTTGCAGAAATTCAAACACCAATCTTAGCAAACTCATCACCAGAAGGAGCAAGAGACTATTTAGTACCAAGTAGATTAAATCCAGGAGAATTTTATGCATTACCACAAGCACCACAACAATTCAAACAACTATTAATGGTATCAGGATTTGATAAATACTTCCAAATAGCACCATGTTTTAGAGATGAAGACCCAAGAGCAGACAGAGCTCCAGGAGAATTTTATCAATTAGACTTTGAAATGAGTTTTGCAACACAAGAAGATGTATTCAAAGTAATAGAAGAAGTAGTACCATATACATTTAAAAAATTTACTAATTGGAAAGTTGATGAAGGTCCATTTATAAAAATTCCATATAGAGAAGCAATGGAAAAATACGGAATAGACAAACCAGATTTAAGAAACCCATTAATAATTCAAGATGTAACAAAATGCTTTGAAAATTCAGACTTTAAAGCATTTGAAGGAAAAACTATAAAAGCAATAATAGTTCCAAATGGAGCAGAACAAGGAAGAAAATTCTTTGATAAAATGACAGAATTCGCTACATCAGAAGAAGTAGGAGCAAAAGGATTAGCTTGGACAAAATATGAAGAATCAGGAGATGTTACAGGAGGAATTGCTAAATTCATTACAGACGAAATCAAAGAACAATTAATAAATGAATTTGGAATGACTAAAAATTCAAGTGTATTCTTCATAGCAGATGAATTTAAAACAGCACAAAAAATAGCTGGTTTAGTTAGAATTGAATTAGGAAAAAGACTAGATTTATTAGAAAAAGATGTATATAGATTTTGCTATATAGTAGACTTCCCAATGTATGAATTATCAGATGAAGGAACAATAGACTTTAACCATAACCCATTTTCAATGCCACAAGGAGGAATGGAAGCATTAGAAACAAAAGACCCATTAGATATATTAGCATATCAATATGACTTAGTATGTAATGGTTATGAAATGGCATCAGGAGCAGTAAGAAACCATAATCCAGAAATAATGGTAAAAGCTTTTGAAATAGCAGGTTATAAAGAGGAAGATGTAAAAAATAGATTTGGTGCATTATACAATGCTTTCCAATATGGAACACCACCACACGCTGGTGCAGCACCTGGGGTAGACAGAATGGTAATGTTAATAGAAGACTCTCAAAATATAAGAGAAGTAATAGCTTTCCCTAAAAACAAAAGAGCTAGAGACCTTCTTATGAGAGCACCATCAGTTGTTTCAGAACAACAATTAAAAGATGTACATATAAAATTAGATCTTGATGAAAATAAATAAATTTATAAAATAAGTAAATTCATAATGCCTGGAATTTACTTATTTTTGTTGATATTATTAACATAATGTGTTATAATATTAATGTATATTTTTAATATAAAGCTAGTGTATAGCGGAAAAGGAGGAATTTACTATTATGACCGAAGCCATAAAAAGCTTAATACTAAGTGGAAAATCAACGAAAGAAATACGGAAAGTAATAGATGATTTTCCAGAGAATGTTACAACTGAATATTTTGAAAGTTTAGGATTTGAAAATCCAGAGGCAATAAAATTAAAATGGAAACTTCGAAAGAATAATCAACAAGAAAACGAAAGGATAGAAGTAGGAGAGGCAAGAAGAAAATTATTAAAATCAAAAAAATATATATTTTCTTATAACGCAAATCCAAATTTTATTTTACTAGATACTAGTTCATTGGCAAATGGAAAAAACATAATAAATAATGCTAAAAAAGTAATTGTTATAAATTCTATTATGAAAGAAATGAACAAAGTTGTATCGAAAAGACGAAAAAACGTAAAAAAAGCTATATGTTTTTATAGAAAAGAAATAGTTGCTAAAGATAAATATAAGATAATAGCAAATAAAAAAGAAATAAATTCAAATTACTGTGATGATAGTATTTTAGAATTTCTTGATGGTATTTCTGAGGATGAAGAAAAACCAACATTATTAACTGCTGATATAGAATTAGCTGAAAGAGCTAAAAGCTATGGATTTGAGTATATTTTAATTGTAAATAATAATACTTCAAATAAAGCTAAAAAGAAAGAAGAGACTTTAGAACATATAGCTTCAATTGAAGAAGAAAAAATATTTAAAGAGGAACAACCTATAAATACAGAAAACGAAAATTTAATTAAAAATGAGATATGTGAAGAAGAAAATTCTGATGAAAACGAAAGCTTTGAAGTATTGCCAAAGAATAAAACATTTCAGTTTTATGGAGCAACTTTTAAGGTGAAAAATGAAGAGATTTTCATTAAAAAATTTAATCCTCATGCAAAAGTATTTATATCAGCAACAAACAAAATAACAGAAGTAACAGAAGTAACAGAAATAAACACAAAAAAGATTGTTAAAATTTCAGAGTTTGACAATATAGTAGTGTTAGCAAGGAGGCAGAAAAATAGAGACGTTAAAGGAACAAAAATCGTAATAGTAGATGGAGAAATCCAATGTGAAGAAGAAATATATACATTTCTTAACGAGATTTATCTAAGTAGAATGTTGCCAGAAAAATTACAAGATGAGGCAAAAAAACTTATGATAAATTAAAATCGAAAAGTCTAGTACTTATGGTACTAGACTTTTTGTCAAAATATGTTATAATATATATGTAATATTTAAAAATGGAGGTAAAAAAATGGAATATAGATATGAACCAAAAGGTGTATGCTCATACGAAATGATAATAGACATAGATGGAGACACAATAAAAAAAGTCACAATCGAAGGTGGTTGTGCAGGAAACACAGTTGGAGTTTCAAGATTAGTAGAAGGAATGAAAATTGATGAAGCAATAAAAAGATTAAAAGGAATTCCATGTGGATTTAAAGGAACATCTTGCCCAGACCAATTAGCAAGAGCATTAGAAGAAATTAAAAATAATCAAAAATAAATATAAAATAAAAGTCGAGTAGATAATAAATAATTATAATCTACTCGATTTTTTATAAAGATTAAGCAGAAAGAATAAAATCTTTATTTGCTAATAACAATCTCTTAATTAATTCAATTTGTTTCTTAGATAAATGAGAATTTTTATCTAAGGCATATAAACTTTTAATAATCATAGCCATTTCGACATCAGCATCTATTTCAGATGATTTTAAGGTTTTGCTTTCAGAATTTCCAAGTAAATAATCAATAGAAACATTGAATACATTTGCAATCTTTGCAACAACATCAAGTCTTGGAACTCTTTCACAGGTTGAATATCTACAAATAGTTACATTAGAAGTACCAATCATTTTTGCTAACTGAGTTTGAGTCATATTATTTTCTTCTAATAAAGCATTTAACCTATAGCTAAATTTTTCAACTTTAAAATCCATATAAACCCTCCTATATCAATTATTATAGAACTATAACTAGGAAGTTCTACAATATTTAACCTAAATTATAATCGAATAAAAACAATTATCCAATCGGATAAAATAACGAAATCAAAATATCAAAAATAAAATTTACAAACAACAAACTAAATATGAAAGTTCTTAGTGCAAATTGTCGAAAGATATGTTATAATAGAAAAAGATTAAGAAATAAAGAAAGAGAGAAAAAATGAAAAGAGTTTTATTAGGAATGAGTGGAGGAGTAGACAGCTCAGTATCAGCACTACTTTTAAAAGAAATGGGATATGAAGTAATAGGAATAACACTAGAATTATTTGCTGGTTCATGTTGTAATATAGATACAAATACAGATGCCAAAAATGTATGCAAAACAATAGGAATTCCACATATCACATATAACTTAAAAGAACAATTTAAATGTAGAGTAATAGATAATTTTATAGATGAATATTCAAAACAAAGAACACCAAATCCATGCATAGAATGTAATAGATATATGAAATTTGGTTTAATGTATGAAAAAGCAAAAGAATTAAATTGCGATTATATAGCTACAGGGCATTATGCAAAAATGGAATATTCAGAAAAATATGGAAGATATGTTTTAAAAAAATCAAAAAATCTAGCGAAAGATCAAAGTTATGTTTTATATAACTTACCAAAAGAATTACTTGGAAAAGTAGTATTTCCATTAGGAGATTTCAACTCAAAAGAAGAAATACGTGAGATAGCTAGAAAAAATAATTTAAAAGTAGCAAATAAACCAGATAGTGAAGATATATGTTTTATAACAGATGGAAACTATAAAAATTTCTTAAGTCTAAATATGAATCCTAAATACATAAAAAAAGGAAATATCGTATTAAAAACAGGAGAAATATTAGGAAAACATGATGGATTAACAAATTATACAATAGGACAAAGAAAAGGCCTAGGAATATCATATAAAGAACCACTATATGTTATAAAATTAGATGGAAAGAAAAATCAAGTAGTAGTCGGAACAGAAAAAGATTTATATGAAAAAGAATTATTTGCAGATGATATAAATTGGCTAATATTTGATGAATTACAAGAACCACTAAAATGTTATGCAAAAATTAGATATAAAGCAAAAGAAGCAGAAGCAATTGTTTACCCAGAAGAAAATGGAGAAGTAAGAGTAGAATTTACAGAACCTCAAAAATCAATTACAAGCGGACAATCAGTTGTATTTTACGATGAAGATGGAGTTGTTTTAGGTGGAGGAAAAATAAAATAGGGAAAAGGGGACACCCTTTTTTTCCTATTTTATTTTTCCCTATTTCGTATCATAAAAATTTTTAAATTCATAACCTTCAGACCTTAAATAATCAATAGAAGATTTTAAAATATCATAAGTTTTATTAACATCAGCAGTATCATGCATTAAAACAACAAGAGTTCCCTTATTTTTAGCACTTTTTTTAAGATTATTCATAAGTTGATAATTAGAATATTTCCTTTCAGAATCTTTATTTAAACAATTCCAATCAATGTAAGAATAATCTAAACTATTTAAAACTTCAACAGCCTCTTTCTTTTGATATGAATACTTTTTCGACATAAATCCATTAGGAAATCTAAAAATATGAGAACAATAATTTTCAACACCAATTGCCTTAGAAATTTCTATATCAGTATTAACAACTTCTTCTTTAAAATGTTCCATGTTGCTATATAATAATTTATTATTATGATTATAACCATGATTTGCAATATAATGACCTTCATCGTATTCACGTTTGACCAACTCCGGATGTTCTTTAACGTGTTTACCAACAACAAAAAAAGTAGCTTTCACATTTTCTTCTTTTAAAATATCTAATATTTTAGCAGTAGCTTTTGTGGTAGGACCATCATCAAAAGTAAGATATGCTACTTTTTCATCTGATTTAGTTATATCGTTTAAAGAAGTACTACACAAATCAACAGCCAAAGAAGGAGAATTATAAATATAAAAACAATAACAAATAATCAAAGTAACAATTAACGTAGTCAAAAATAAAAAAATAAACTTCTTCTTAATAACAAAAATTTTCATAAAATAACCCCCATAATAAATATATGAGGGTTGAGAGAAATAATACTAATAAATTATTTTATAGAATTTGCTTCTTCAGTAGTTATATAACCATATTCAATCATAGTATTAATAACATGATATTGTCTTTTTTTAGCTAAATCTGGATTGACAGAAGGTGAATATACAGATGGAGCATTAGGAACACCAGCAAGCATAGTACTTTCATCCAGATTTAAGTCTTTTGGTGCTTTATTATAATATCCATAACTTGCATCATAAATACCATAATAACCATCTCCAAAATATGCAGTATTAACATATAATTCAAATATTTCATTTTTAGTATAATTTTTTTCTAAATCATATGCTGCAAAAATTTCACCTACTTTTCTAAGCCAAGTTTGTTCTTGTGAAAATACAACATTTTTAGCCACTTGCTGAGTTATAGTGCTACCACCTTCTTGAAGTTTGCCATTTTTAACATTTGTAAATAAAGCTCGTCCAATAGCAATAAAATCAACAGGACCGTGGTCATAGTAACGGTGGTCTTCAACACTAATAACTGCATTTCTATAATAAGTTGACATATCAGAGAATTTAACAAAATTTTCTTTATTAGTAATTTCTTGAACACGAGTTACTAGTGGTTTTTCTTTTAATTTTGAAGAGTAATATACGTAACCAGACAGTGCAACAATTGAGGCTATAGATATTAGTAAGATTATTATAATAATTAATATTTTTCTTATAAATTTCATATAAAAATTACCTTTCTTTTTTATAGGTATATTATACAATAAATTTTGAAAAAAGCAAACTAAAAATAAAAAAAATATACAAACAAAATTTTGCATATAACTATTGACTTTTTATTATTAAATTTATATAATAAGCAATGAAAATGAGAGACTATAAGTCAAGGAAAGGTGAAAATATGAAAGAACAATTTTTAGAATTATTAAGACAAGTAAAAAGAGAAGGAATAGATGAACTAATCGACTTTATAGAAAAAACAGACTTCTTCAAAGCACCAGCAAGCACAAGATTTCATGGTGACTATGAAGGTGGACTAGTAGAACATAGTATGAAAGTATATGAAATATTAAAACACAAAGTAGAAACAAACATAGAACCAATGAACGTAAACCCAGAAACATTAATACTAGTACCATTATTACATGATTTATGCAAAGCAAATTTTTACAAAGTAGACTATAGAAACGCAAAAAACGCATTAGGAGTATGGGAAAAAGTACCATATTACACAATAGATGATACAATACCATATGGACATGGGGAAAAATCAGTAATGATGATAACAGAATATATAAAACTAACACCAGAAGAAAAATATTCAATTCGTTGGCATATGGGTTACACAGAACCAAAAGAATTATACAACACAATCGGAGCAGCATATAAAAAATATCCATTAGCATTATTAATGCATGAAGCAGACTTAGAAGCAACTTATTTTTACGATATATAAAGGAGAAAAATCATGTTAGCATATATAAAAGGAACACTAGAAATGAAAATGACAGGGTACATAGTAATAGATGTTGGAGGACTAGGTTACAAAGTATTTATGTCAGAATCAGGAATAGAAAAATTAGGAAACATAGGAGAAACAGTAAAAGTACATACATTTTATAAAGTAAGAGAAGATGATATTAGTATATTTGGATTTAATACATTAGAAGAATTAAGAATGTTTGAGTTACTAATATCAGTAAGTGGAGTAGGAGCAAAAACAGCAATAACAATGTTAGATGTGTGTGAACCTACAGAATTTGCATTAGCAATAATATCAGAAGATATAAAAACATTAACACAAATACCAGGAATAGGTGCGAAATCAGCACAAAGAATAATTCTTGAATTAAAAGATAAAATAAAGAAAGAGCAACAAATACAAGAATTAACAAAAGCATCAAAAGGTATAAGTGGTACAAAAACAAAATTAGAACAAAGACTAGAACATGAACAAAATGTAGATGAAGCAATGGCTGCATTACAAGTACTAGGCTTTAACAAAAAAGAAATAGAGAAAGCCTTTGATAAATTAGTAACAGAAGAAATGTCTACAGAGGAAATAATAAGAAAAGGATTATCAATTTTAGGAAAATAACAAATAGGGAAAAATATAATAGGGAAAAAAAGGGCGTCCCCTTTTCCCTAAAAGGAGGAGGAAAAATGAATAGCAATGAACCACTAGCCTTTAGAATGAGACCAAAAACATTAGATGAATATGTTGGACAAGAACACGTTCTGGGAAAAGATAAAATTTTATATAGAACAATAAAGGCAGATAGATTATCTAGTATAATATTATTTGGACCTCCGGGATGTGGAAAAACATCATTAGCAAAAGTGATTAGTGAAACAACTAAGTATAAGTTCTATAAATTAAATGCTGTAACAGCAGGAGTTCAAGACATAAAAAGAGTAATTGAAGAAACTAAAAATTTTATGATAAATCCATCAGGAAAAAGTATTTTATTTATAGATGAAATTCATAGATTTAATAAATTACAACAAGATGCATTATTACCATTTGTCGAAAACGGGTTAATTATTCTAATTGGTGCAACAACAGAAAATCCATATTTTGAAGTAAACAAAGCTTTAATTTCTAGGTCAATGGTAATAAAGTTAGAACCATTAACAGAAGAAAATATTTTTACTATACTAAAAAACTCATTAACAAGAGCAGATGGATTGGCAGAGTATAGCATAAAAGTAGAAGATAGTACATTAAGAAAATTAGCCAATATTTCAAATGGAGATGTTAGAACAGCATTAAATGGACTAGAAATAGCAGTTCTTACAACAAATATGGAATCAGATGGTTACATACATATAACAGATGAAGTTATAAAAAACTGTATTCAAACAAGAAAAGCAATATTTGATAAAAAGGGAGATAGCCATTATGATAATATTAGTGCATTTATAAAATCAATGAGAGGCTCTGACCCAGATGCAACAATATTTTATTTAGCAAGAGCATTAAATGGCGGAGAAGACCCAATGTTTTTAGCTAGAAGAATAGTAATATGTGCATCAGAAGATGTAGGACTTGCCAATCCAAATGCATTAGTAGTTGCAAATTCTGCAATGCAAGCAGTACATATGGTAGGAATGCCAGAGGCTAGAATAATATTATCAGAAGCAGCAGTATATGTAGCAACATCCAAAAAATCAAATGCGACATATCTGGGAATAAATAGAGCATTAGAAGATGTAGCTTCAAAAGACACTGGAGAAGTTCCAATGCATATAAGAAATGCTCCAGTAGAACAAATGAAACAATTTGGTTATCATGAAGGTTATTTATACCCACATGATTTTCCAGGACATTGGGTTGAACAACAATATTTACCAGATAAAATGTTAGGAACAAAATATTATATAAAAGATGAAAATATTGAATAAAACAAAATAAATTTCAAATAAAATAAATAAAAAACAAAAAAATGGAAAACCTACTAATTAAAAGTAGGTTTTTTTATGATTAAAAATTTTTTAAAGAAGATTATAATTGGGTTATTAGCTGGATTTATAAGTGGTTTTTTCTCAACAGGAGGAGGACTAATACTTGTACCAGCATTTATATATCTGTTAGAAATGGATGCACAAAAATCAAGAGGAACATCAATATTTTGCATATTACCAATGGTAATAACAAGTAGTTTTTTCTATTATAAAGGAAACTATATCAATTGGAAAACAGCAATATTATGCGGAATTGGTGGAGCAATAGGAGGGTATTTGGGAGCAAAATTATTAAAAAAACTACCAGAAAAAATATTAAAAATATTTTTTACAGCCTTTTTGATATATGTATCGTACAAAATGATATTAACTTAAAGAGTTCGTATAGTAAAAGTGCGATTTTATAAAAGAAATAAAAATAAAATCCAAAAATATAGGATAATAAAATTCGGGCATAAAAACATTGAGAAGTGGAGGTAATAATGAAGGAAGAAAATATAAATAATTTAATACAAAATAATAATTGGAAAAATAAAAACGAACAATATCTATTCGAATTACAAAAATTTATGGATTTAGCAGATAATATAGAAAACGAAAACTTAAGAAAATTAATAATAGCTCAAATGTTAAAATGTGATAAACATCTTACAATTATTGCAGAAAAAATGATAAGACTAGCATTAGAAAATAAATAAAATGGAGGAAATATGGTTGAAGTATTAATAGGAATTATTTCCGGAACTATAAGTGGAACTGGGATGGGAGGAGGAACAATCCTAATATTTTTACTTACAGTTTTATGCGGACTAGAGCAACATATAGCACAAGCAACAAATTTAATATTTTTCATACCAACATCAATAGTAGCAATTATAGTGAACATCAAAAATAAAAATATAGATTTAAAATTAGCAACAATAATTTCTATATTTGGAATACTTGGAGCAATAATAGGTGCAAATTTATCAGTCCATACAGATGTAAAAATGTTAAGAAAATATTTTGGTATATTTTTAGCAATTATAGCACTACATGAAATATATACCATAATAAAAGAGAATAAAAAAATAAAATTGAGAGAAAATAAATAAAAAATAGAGAAAGGATGATAAATATGAAATTTACAAAAGGCTTATTAATAGGCGGTTTAATAACAACAGGCATAATAATGATGTATAATGATAAAAATATGATGAACAAAAATAAAATGTTAAAAAAAGGAAAACAATTTGCTAAAAAAATGGGAGTGTTATAAAAAAGACCACTAAAGTTTTAAACTTTAGTGGCCTTTTATCAGTTTATATAAAGATTATTTGTCACAGCAATCTTCTTTGCAATCTTCAGAACATTCATCTCTAAAGCAAGGTTTTTTATCATCTAAAAAACAATCACATTTGTCACATTTATCACCTTTTAAGCATTTGCCTTCATGATGACATTTTGCACAAACTTTGATTTTTTTAGTAGTATTTGCCCAAATTTGAAGAGCATATTTTCTATCAGGGCAAAGAGGTCCAAAAACAAATTCTCCTTCTTTGTCTGTGAAAGTATGACCAATAGGTCTTCTTTCTTCTTTGCCACAGTTATAAACGATTTCTGTTAATTTAACAACTGCATCACAAACTGGTTCTTTGAAACAATTTTTAATAACACCATAAATGACATCTCTATTATCTTCTGGTAAAGTTATATCTAGATCAAATTGTTTACCTCCTGCAATAACTCCATCAACATCTAAAACTGGGCAAAAAGGTTTTTTATCTTCCATATCCATAATAACAACATCCTTTCATTTATTTATGAATCATTTTACAAACTATTCGTTTGATTAATATATAATATGAAAAAAATAGGAAAAGTTGATATATAATGGAGAAATTTGGAAAAAGAAATAGAAAAAGTATTTAATGAAAAATTTGATTTTTTATAAAAAAAGGAGTATAATAAAATTAAGAATATTTTTGATACTTGACTAGCTATATAGTCAAAAAAGGAGGACTTTATGATGACAAAGAAGACAAAGAGAAATATAGTACGGGCATGTGCATATGTAGTATTAGGTAGCATTGTATTTATAGCATCAGTATTTTTTGGAATGTATATGTATTTTTCTGGAACATTTCTTCCAGGTATGCATGTAGCCAGATATACACTGTATGCAATAACATTCGCAATGATTTTAATATCAGGCTGGTTCGTATTTGAAGGAAGAAGATACTTAATATCAAAGATTAACAGAAGACGCTAATTTAGCGTCTTCACCATTTTAAAAATGTATAAAAATCCACTTTTTGCAAACAATATGTACAAAACATATTATTGCGAGGAGTGGAATTTTTTTGAAAGAAAATAAAATATTAAAAATAAACGGAACAATGCTAGAAAAGAGTCAACTAGAACAGCACTTAGAAAAAATAGCATCAAGCCATAATACAACAACAAAATCTCAAAAAGACACATATCCAGTACCACATCTAATAGAAAACTTCAAAACAATAGAACAAGTATATGAACTATTAAACGAACACCTCAAACTAGGAATAAACATACATCCAGCAGGAGAATGGCTATTAGACAATTTCTATATAATAGAAGAAACAACAAAACAAATCCAAAAAGAATTACCATTAAATAAATATATAAACTTTGTAGGAATAGCAAATGGTGAATATCAAGGTTTTGCAAGAATATATGTACTAGCATCAGAAATAGTAGCATACACAGAAAATAAAATTGAACAAGAAAATCTAGAGGATTACCTAAAAAGTTATCAAACCAAAAAGACATTAAGTATGGATGAAATATGGAATATAGGCATATTTCTACAAATAGCAATTATAGAAAATATAACAGATATAGCATTAAAAATATATAGTTCACAAATTCAAAAATATAGAGTAGAACAAATAGCAGAAAGATTAATAGAAATAAAAGAAAAAAACGAAATTAAATACAAAAATAATGTAAAAGACATAGAAAAAGAAATGTTTCAAGATATGAAATACCCATTTATAGAATATATGTCATATACCTTAAAAAGGTATGGAAAGAAAGGTTATAGATATCTAAAAGTATTAGAAGAAGTAGTAGAAAAACTAGGAACAACAGTATCTGATGTAATAAAAAAGGAACATTTTGATATTGCTACTCAAAAAGTTTTAATGGGAAATAGCATAACAAGTATAAAGAAAATTCAAAGAATAAATTTTTTAGAAATTTTTGAAAAAATAAATGGAGTTGAGGAATTACTAAAACAAGACCCAGCAGATGTATATATAAATATGGATTTTAGAACAAAGGAATACTATAGAAATAAAATAAAAGAATTAAGTAAGAAAACTAAGATTTCAGAAATTTATATAGCAAGAAAAACTTTAGAATTAGCACAAGAAAACTTTAAACAAACAGGAATAAACAAAAAAAGTCATATAGGGTATTACTTAATAGATAATGGGTTAAATGATTTATATAAAAAATTAGAATATATACCAAAAAAAGAAAATTCACCAATCAAAAAAGTAAAAAAATATATATCAGGAATAGCTATATTTAGTATAATATTGTCCTTATTTTTAAGTTATATTCTTAACTTAAAGATAAAAAATAATGCAATATTTATTTTAAGTTTTATAATATTTTTAATACCTGCAAGTGAAATCGTAATACAAATAATACAATATATATTAAGTAAAATTGTAAAACCAAAATTAATACCTAAAATGGATTTTTATAAAGGAATTGATGAGGAACATAGCACTTTTGTTGTAATACCAACAATTCTAAAATCAAGAGAAAAAGTAAAAGAAATGATGAGAAATCTTGAAGTATATTATCTAGCAAATAAATCAGATAATATTTATTTTGCATTATTAGGGGATTGTTCAGAAAGTGGTAAAAAACAAGAGAGTTATGATAAAGAAGTAATAGATGAAGGATTAAGAGAGGTAGAAATTTTAAATAATAAATATTCAAATAAGCAAATACCAATATTCAATTTTATTTACAGAGAAAGAAAATGGAATGACAAAGAAGAAAAATATTTGGGATGGGAAAGAAAAAGAGGATTATTAAATCAATTTAACGAGTATATTTTAGGAAATATAAAAAATCCATTTTTAACAAATTCAATCGAAAATAATGAAGATATAAAAGAAAAATTTAAAAATATAAAATATATAATAACACTAGATGCAGACACAGATTTAGTATTAAACTCAGCTTTTGAATTAGTAGGAGCAATGGCACATATTTTAAATGAACCAGAAATTGACATACAAAAAAATATAGTAGAAAATGGTTATGGAATAATGCAACCAAGAGTAGGAATAAATTTAGATATTTGCTATAAAACCTTATTTACAAAAATATTTGCTGGAAGCGGAGGAATAGATAATTATACAAATGCTATTTCAGACATTTATCAAGATAATTTTAATGAAGGAATTTTTACAGGAAAAGGTATATATGATTTACAAATATTTTCAAAAGTTTTAAAAAATGTAATTCCAGAAAACACAGTATTAAGTCATGATTTGCTAGAAGGAAGTTATTTAAGATGTGGTTTAGTAAGTGATGTTATGCTAATGGATGGTTACCCAAGCAAATATACAAGTTTTATGAATAGATTATCAAGATGGATTAGAGGAGATTGGCAAATTACAAAATGGCTTGGTAATAAAAGCCCACTTAATTTACTATCAAAATACAAAATATTTGATAATTTAAGAAGAAGTTTATTTGAAATATCAATAATTGTTGGATTAATATATGCAAAAATCATAAAGCTAGCATATAAAATTAATACAACAGAAATAACAAGTATATTGATAATAATATTATTAATTCCATTTATACTAGAAATACTAAATTACTTAATAGGAAAAAAAGAAGGAGAAGAAACGCAAAAAACATTTACACCACAAATAACTGGATTAAAAGGAACTATACTAAGAGGATTTTTAACATTAGGTTGCATACCATACAAAGCATATGTTTCTATAAAGGCAATTTTAAAAACATGGTATAGAGTAAATATAACACATAAACATTTATTAGAATGGACAACATCTGAAGAAGCAGAAAAGCTAGGAAAAACTGATTTTGTATCATATTACAAAAGTATGATAGTAAATGTTATTGCTGGAATAATAAGTCTAATTATATATGCAAATGCACATAATATTTTTAGTTTATTAATAGGTGCTATCTGGGTAATTATACCGGGAATTATGTATTATATCAGTAAAGAAAATACTCAAAAAAATAATATAGAAATATTATCAAAACAAGAACAGCAATATATTTTAGATATAGGTAAAAGAACTTGGAAATTTTTTGAACAATATCTTACTCAAGATAATAATTATTTAATACCAGATAATTATCAGGAAGATAGAAAAGAAAAAGTAGTACCAAGAACTTCATCAACAAATATAGGACTATCATTAATTGCAGTAATTTCAGCAAATGATTTAGGTTATATAGATTATGAAAAAACAAAAGAATTAATAAAAAATATTGTTTATACAATTCAAGGGTTAGAAAAATGGAATGGACATTTATATAATTGGTACAATATAAAAACAAAACAACCATTATTTCCAAGATATATTTCAACAGTAGATAGTGGAAATTTCATAGGCTATTTATATGTTTTAAAACAATGGTTAGAAAATAAAGAAGAATTACAAGAAATATCAACAATTGTAAAAGATATAATAGAAAATACAGATTTTTCTTATCTATATAGTAAAGAGCATAGAATTTTCTCAATAGGATTTAATATAGAAGAAAATAAATTAACTGACTCATATTATGATTTATTAGCATCCGAAGCAAGACAAGCTAGTTTAGTAGCTATTGCTAAAAAAGATGTTCCATCAAAACATTGGAATTCTTTAAGTAGAACATTAACAACCTTGGGAAAATATAAGGGACTTGTTTCTTGGTCAGGAACTGCTTTTGAATATTTAATGCCTAATATAAATATTCCCAAATATAAAGGAAGTTTATTAGATGAATCTTGTAGATTTATGATAAAAAGTCAAATAGAGTATGCTAAAAAACTTCAAATACCTTGGGGAATATCAGAATCAGCATTTAATTTAAAAGATTTATATTCAAACTATCAATACAAAGCCTTTGGGATTCCATGGCTTGGATTAAAAAGAGGCCTTGCAGATGATATGGTAGTTGCCCCATATGGAGGAATATTAGCTATAACAGACTACCCAAAGGAAGTATACGAAAACTTAAAAACATTAGAGCAATATGGAATGATTGGAAAATTTGGATTTTATGAATCGCTTGATTTTACACCAGAAAGAGTTGAAAAAGGTAAAAAAGCAAGTGTGGTAAAAACATATATGGCACATCATCAAAGTTTAATATTATTATCAATAAACAACTTAATAAATAATAATATTTTACAAAAAAGATTTATGGAAAATCCAGAAATGAAAGCAATCAGCATCTTGCTACAAGAAAGGATGCCAGAAACAGCAATAATTACAAAGGAAAATAAAGAAAAAGTTGAAAAATTAAAATATAAAGATTATGAAGATTATGTAGAAGATATTTACAAAAAAATAGATAACAAATTAATAAGAGGAAATTTAATTTCAAGTGGTGATTATTCAATTGCAATTAATCAAAATGGTGAGGGAATTAGTAAATATAAAGATATATATATCAATAGATTTAAGATGACAGATGATTACCCACAAGGAATATTTTTTAATATCAAAAATATAAAAAGCAAAAAAATTATAACTTCAAATAATAATGATAGCATAAGTTTTATGCCAGATAAGATAAAACAAGAAATAATATCAGAAAATATAAAAACAACAATAGAAACTTTAATAGCACCAGAAGAGCCAGTAGAAATAAGAAGCATAACCTTAGAAAATCAAGGAAATTCAGAAGAAATATTAGAAGTAACATCATATTTCGAACCAGTATTATCAAATAAAACACAGGACTATGCACATCCAGCCTTTAATAATTTGTTTTTAATATATGATTTTGATGAAGAAACAAACAGTATAATCATAAAAAGAAAAAAGAGAGAACAAAAGGGTCAAGAAATATATTTGTGTGCTAACTTATCCACAAATTGTGAGACAATTGGGGATTTAGAATACGAAATAGAAAAAGAAAAGTTCTTTCGGAAGAGGAAATATAGGAATACCTCAAATGGTAAAACAATCAAAACCATTTAGTAAAAAGATTGGGCTAGTCACAGAACCAATTGTAGCACTAAAAAGAACAATAAAAATAAAACCAAATCAAAAAGAAAAAATAAACTTAATTATTGCAGTTGGAGAAAATAAAGAAGAAATCAAAAAAGAAATTCAAAAATACAAAATTGAAGAAAATATCAAAAAAGCAGTAGAACTATCAAAAGCAAAAAATGAAGCACAAAATAGATATTTAAGAATAAAAGGAACACAAATAAGAGACTACCAAAAAATGATGTCATACATTGTATTTTATAATCCAACTAAGAAATTAAATTTAGAAAAATTGCCAAAAGATAAATACAAACAATCAGAACTTTGGAAATATGGAATATCAGGTGATTTACCAATTATATTAGTAAAGATCAAAGATAGTAATGATGCACATGTTGTAAAAGAAGTATTAAAAGCATACGAATTTTTTAGAACAAAAAATTTAGAAACAGAGCTAATAATATTAGATGAAGAAAAACATAGTTACGAAAATTATGTAAGAGAAGATGTTGAAAATATAATCCAAAACAGTCAAATAGCATATTTAAAAAACATAAGAGCTGGAATATTTGAACTATCAAAAAATGAAATAAGTAAAGATGATTTAAATTTATTAAACTTTGTTGCAACAATAATAATTGATGCAAATAAAGGTGGAATAAAAAATGCACTAAAAGAATTAGAAGAAGAATATTTAGAAAAATATAAAGATGTTGGAAAAGAACAACAAATAAGATTAATTGAAAATGAAAATAATGAAAATATAGATATATTAGAAAACATTAACAATTTAAAATACTATAATGAATACGGAGCATTCTCAGAAGATGGCAAAGAATATTTAATAAAGGTAAACAAAGAAAATAGACTTCCAACAATATGGTCCAACATAATGGCAAATGAAAAATTTGGAACATTAGTAACAGAAAGTATGGGAGGCTATAGTTGGCATAAAAATAGTAGATTAAACAGAGTAACAGCATGGCAAAATTATGCATGTTATGATATTCCATCAGAAATTATATATTTAAAAGATATGCAGACAAAAAAGGTTTGGTCACTTGGACTAAACCCTATGCCAGATAGCAAAAATTATAATGTGTTTTATGGATTTGGTTATACAAAATATATTCATAAAAGCGATGGACTAGAACAAGAATTAGAAATATTTGTCCCAAAAGAGGATGGAATAAAAGTTCAAATTTTAAAATTAAAAAACACAACACTAAATCGTAAAAAAATAAAAATTGTGTATTATATGAAACCAGTATTAGGAGAGGATGAAATAAAAACAAATGGCTATATAAACTTAAAATATGATGCAAATAACAATATAATATGTGCTCAAAATCTATATAACAGTGAATTCACAAATGATGTAATATATGTATCAAATAGTGAAAAAATAAAAAGCTATACAGGAGACAAAAACTTTTTTATTGGTGAAGGAAATTTATCAAATCCAGAAAGTTTAAAAAGAACATCATTAAATAATGAAAACTCACTAGGAAAAAATCCATGTATAGCATATGAAATAGAAGTAGAAATAGAAAGTTTATCAGAAAAAGAAATAATATTCACATTAGGTGCTGAAGAAACAATTATAGATAGTAAAAATGTAGCCTATAAATATAGTAAAATTCAAAATTGCAAACAAGAATTAGAAAAAGTAAAAAATTATTGGAAAGAAGAATTAGGAAAATTACAAGTAAAAACACCTTTAGAATCTTTAAATATAATGCTAAATGGATGGATTATATATCAAACTTTAGAAAGTAGATTAATAGGAAAAACAGGATTTTACCAATCAGGTGGTGCATATGGTTTTAGAGACCAATTACAAGACACCTTAGCTTTAAAATATATAAATCCAGAAATACTAAAAAAACAAATAATAAAACACAGCAAACATCAATTTATAGAAGGAGATGTAGAACATTGGTGGCATGATGAAACACAAAGAGGAATAAGAACAAAATTCTCAGATGATTTATTATGGTTAGTATATCTAACTTGTGAATATATAGAATTCACAGGAGATTATTCAATATTAGATGAGCAAACACCTTATTTAACAGGAAAATTATTAGATGAAAATGAAGATGAAAGATATGATAGATATGTACAATCAGAAAAAATAGAAAGTATATTCGAACATTGTATAAAAGCAATAGAAAAAAGTTTGAATTTTGGAGAAAATGGATTACCAAAAATAGGAACAGGAGACTGGAACGATGGATTTAGTACAGTAGGAAATAAAGGAAAAGGTGAAAGCATATGGCTTGGATTCTTTCTTTACAATGTATTAGATAGATTTATACCAATTTGCAAAATAAAAGGAGAAAATAATTTAGTAGAAAAATATGAAAAAATAAAAGAAAATTTAAAAAGAGCATTAAATACAAATGGTTGGGACGGTAGATGGTACAAAAGAGCATTTATGGATGATGGTAATACACTAGGAAGCATGGAAAATGAAGAATGTAGAATAGACAGTATAGCACAAAGTTGGAGTGTAATATCAAATGCAGGAGATAATGACAAAAAATATATATCAATGGAAAGTCTAGAAAATCATTTAATAGACAGAGAAAATGGAATAATAAAATTATTAGACCCACCATTTGACAAAGGAAAATTAGAACCAGGTTATATAAAAGCATATTTGCCAGGAGTAAGAGAAAATGGAGGACAATACACACATGCTGCAATATGGGTAATAATAGCAGAAGCATTATTAGGCTTTGGAGATAAAGCTACAGAATTATACAGAATGGTAAATCCAATAGAGCATGCAAGAACAAAAGAGGCTTGTAACAAATATAAAGTAGAACCATATGTTATACCAGCAGATATATATGGTTGCAATAATCTAGCTGGTAGAGGAGGTTGGACTTGGTACACAGGTTCAAGTAGTTGGTATTATAAAGCCGGAATAGAATATATATTAGGATTGAAAATAAAGAATGGTTATTTAAGCATAGAACCTTGCATTCCAAAGGATTGGAAAGAATATAGTATTAGATATAAATGGAAGAATAGTGTGTATAATATTAATATAAAAAATCCTAATAATAAAAATAGTGGAGTTGAAAAGGTTGTTATAAATGGGGTTGTGAGTGAAAATAAAATTAGACTTGAGGATTATGGTGTTTTTAATATTGATGTGGAATTGTGAAAAAATAAAAAAGTATTCAAAACTATTGAACTACAATTATAACTGTGATAAAATGATTTTGATACATGATAAATTATGTAGTATTCGAATGAAAAATTAGGAGGAAAACATGAAAGAAAAAAGTATTAAAGGTATAACATTAGTAGCACTTGTTGTTACAATAATTATTTTATTGATTCTAGCAGGAGTAGCAATAACAGCATTAACACAAACAGGGTTGTTTGAAAATGCAAAGCAAGCTAAAAAGGCTATGGAAAATGCGCAAAATACAGAAAATGTTACTTTAGCTGAATATAGTGATGCAATAGAAGAAGTTGTTGATGGATCTACAAGAAATCAAAATGGCAGTTCTAAAGTAATTTGGACTGGAAATTTAAAACCTACTGAAAAATTAGATTTAGATATGAGTAAATATGATTATATAGAATTATATATATTATCTAATCATCATACAAAAGTTTTAAAATTTGATTTAACACAACCAGTTGAAAAGAAACTACTAGATGGTTACGATTATGTAACATCAATAGTAACAGCGAATAGTATTCAAGATAACGAATACATTTATTATGATTTCTGCGAATTTGCAGTAAATAAAGAAAAAAATAATTTGAATTTTTATAACCAAGGATATACGTCTATAAATGTTTCAAATAATTCAGGAAGCTCTAACAAAAAATGGGAAACTAATACACATGTTTATCGAATAATTGGAGGAAATTATAATTTATAAAAAACAAGAAACTCGAAATTTGTCGAACGATTTATGTTGATATCAAATAAAAAATATGATAATATAGGACTATGCATTATTTGTCAATGTATAGTCTTATAAATTTTTAAATCAAAACAACTTAGTAAATACAACAAGAAATCTAAAAATCCCACAAAAACAAAAATAAAGAAAAAAGGGGGCTAAGATAAAAAATAAACAAAAGAATTATAAAAAATATATATTTACTACAGAGGAAACATTAATAAATAAATAAAATATAATTATAATAAAGAAGGTGAAGTAATATAGAAATTTTTACTTATGGAGACTATCTGAAATATAAAGATATCTTTAAAAATTTTAAAATATCACAATTAGTAATTCCAATAGTTTTATACACAGGCAAGAAAAAAGTGAAAGCACAGAAGAATCAATAGAAATGCTAGAAAAAATAATACCAAATACAAATAAAGAAGAAAAAGAACTATTAAAACGACTAATATCAATACTATTTGGAGAAAAAATAGGAGAAGAAAAAACAAAAGAATTAATAGAAAAAATAGATGGAGGTGAAGGAAAAATGCTAGCATTAGTAGATATGATAAGAAACGAGAATAAAATGTACATAAATAGAGGAAGAAAAGAAGGCATTATGAAAATAGCTAAAAATCTTTTAAAAATAAATATGCCAATATCACAAATAAGCGAAGTAACCAAATTATCAAAAGAAGAAATAGAAAAGATAAAAAGTTAATAAAATAAATTTTCTTTAATTTAAATTTCAATGATAAATATATAACAACATTTTGCCAAAAATACTTGTATAATCCAAAAAATTGTGATATAAATAGTTTATATAAAAATAAAGCTACGGAAAGGCGGAATTTTTGTGGAAGAAAATTTAGAAAAAGGTGCAAAAAAAGTACTAATAGTTGATGACGAACAAGCAATTATAGATGTACTAGTATATAACTTAAAAAAAGAAGGGTATGAAACATTAGAAGCGACAGATGGAATAACAGCTGTAAATATGGCATTAGAAGAAAAACCAGACTTAATGTTGTTAGATATAATGTTACCTAAATTAGATGGATTATCAGTATGTAAAAGAGTAAAAAATTACTTAAATATTCCTATACTAATGTTAACAGCAAAAGATGCTGAAATTGACAAAATAGTAGGACTAGAACTAGGTGCTGATGATTATATAACAAAACCATTTAGTGTAAGAGAACTAATGGCAAGAGTAAAAGCAAATTTAAGAAAAAATGAAATTACATCAAATCTAAAAAAGGAAGAAGAACAAAAAACAGAAGAAATACCAGAAAAAGCAGATAGCAAAATAAAAGTAAATGATTTAGAGTTAGACTTAGATAGATTTGAAGTAAAAGTAAGAGACAAAGTAATAGACCTAACATTAAGAGAATTTGAAGTTTTAAAATTCCTAGCATCACAACCAGGACAAGTTATAACAAGAGAAGTTTTACTTGAAAAAGTTTGGGGTTATGAATATTATGGTGATATAAGAACAGTTGATGTTACAGTAAGAAGAATTAGAGAAAAAATTGAAGAAGATACATCATCACCAAAAATATTAATAACAAAAAGAGGAGTAGGTTATTATATCGCAACAAAATAAAATGGAAAAAGGACTTTAAAAGCCCTTTTTTTGTATAAATAAGAAACATAAAAAGGAATAAGAAATATGAAAATAATAATAGGAAAAACAGCAGGATTTTGTTATGGAGTAAAAAGAGCTGTTGATGGAGCAATAGAAGAATCAAAGAAAAACAAAAAAACATACTGTTTGGGAGAGTTGGTTCATAACAAAGAAGTTATAGAAGATTTAAAAAATAAAGGAATAGAAATAATTGAAGATATAAATGAAGTAAATGATAAAAATACAAAAGTTATACTAAGAGCGCATGGAGTTGAGAAAAATATATATGAAAAAGCTAAAATTAATAATATAGAATTATTGGATTATACTTGTCCAAATGTTTTAAAAATACATAAAATAGCAGAAGAATATGAGAAGAAAGGTTATTATATAATTCTAACAGGAGCAGAAAAACATCCTGAAGTTATAGGAATAAAAAGTTACTGTGGAAAAAATTTTTCTTTAATAGAAAAAGAAGATGATGTTCATAAGGCAATAGAAAAATTTGAAAATAGTCAAATTAAGAAATTATTAATAATATCACAAACAACATATAGTGTTGCTAAATTTGAAAATATAACTAAAATATTAAAAGAAAAAATTTCAAAAAATGTTGATTTAGTAATAAAAAATACAATTTGTCTAGCAACAGAAACAAGACAAAAAGAAACAGAAAAATTATCAAAACAAGTTGAGCTAATGATAATAATTGGAGGAAAAAATAGCTCAAATACAAAGAAATTATATGAAATAGCAAAACAAAATTGCCATAATAGTATATCTGTAGAAAATGGAAAAGAAGCTGAAGAAACATTGAAAAATATGGATTTATCGACAATAGAAAAAGTTGGAATTATGGCAGGAGCATCAACTCCAAAAGAAAGTATAGATGAAGTAATAAAAGTCTGGCATTTATTTAAATAATGTCAGACTTTGTCGAAATATGCGATGAAAAGTTTGAATAAAAATAGAAAAAATATTGACATAATATAAAAATGATATTATAATCAAAACAATTTTAAATCAAAATTTATTTCAATTTTTAATATAATTAAAATCTTAAAAATACCCAATAAAAAAATTAATATAAGGAGGACTGATATAATAATTGAATAGGAAATTTGTATCAAAAAGCAATTTTGTGCTTAGAAAAGTATTAAATTCAAAAGAAAGTATAGATATTTTAAAAGATATAGTTGAAAGTATTTTGGAGATAAAAATAAAAACAATAGAGCTGAATCCATATTTATATAAAAAAGCAAAATATTTGCCAAGTGAGGAAAATTTTGGCATTGCAGATGTAAGAATAACAAAAGATGATAATGAAGAATTAAATGTTGGAATCCAATTTATCGATGGAAAATATATTCCAACAAAAATATTAATGTATTATGAACAAATACATTTAAATCAATTAGAACATGACACAAAAAGAGAATTTTGTAGGACAATAACAATAAATATTCTAGATTTTATCTATTTTTCTTTTGAGAATTTTAGCAAGAAAATAAAAATAGAATGTAATGAAAAATATGTAAAAACAGAAGAATTAGAATTTAATATTATACAATTACCAAAATTTCAATCAGACAAATTAACAAAATTTGAAGAAAAAGAACAATGGGTAGCATATTTAAAAGGAGATAATCAAGAATTAATTGATAGAGCAAAACAAGATAATAAGTATATAAGAAGACTAGATGAATTATTAGAAAATTATTGGAAACGCGAAAAAATGGAATAAAAAAGAGGAAAAGTAAATTTCCTCTTAGTATTTAATAAATATTATCTTTAATGAACATCTGTAGTAGCAGGCTTTAAAGTAACTTTTATAACAGTACCTTCATCAACCTTAGAACCTTTAGCTGGATCTTGTGAAATTACGACACCACTTCCAGTAATACTAATATTCAAATTTAGGTTCTTTAGTTCACTAGTAGCTTGTGAAGCAGATTTTCCTGTAAGATCAGGAACTGTAGTTGTAGTTCTAACACTTTGGTCATATAACATTATTATAGAATTTTTAGCTAATGACACACCAGGCTTTGGAACTTGATCAATAACTTGTGTACTATTCTTATCATTTGAAGTTGTTATTTTAGTTGTAAATCCAGCATTTTTAAGAATTTTTTCAGCTTCAGTTATAGTTTTATTTCTTATATCAGGTACAGTAATTAAATTAGAATCATCTTCAGATGTTGTTTCGTTTGATGGAATACCTAATTCAGGAAGTATTTTAGTTAACATTTGAGAAACAACAGGTCCTGCAACTTGTCCACCTTGATGATTGCTTTCACTTGGTTTGTATAAAGTTAATAATAAAACAACTTGAGTATCTTCAATTGGTGAGATTGCAACATAAGATGCAACATAACCTTCTGTTTCCTTTTTATCATCAGTTGGTTCAGAAGTACCAGTTTTCCCACCTATAGAATAACCAGCAACAGCACCACGACCTCCTGTGCCTTTAGTAACAACAGATTCCATCATAGATTTTACTTTTTGAGAAGTTTCTTTTGAAACTACTTGTCTAACAGTTGTAGGTTCTATATTTGTAATAGCACCAGTATCTGTATTTGTAATTTGTTTTACAATTCTAGGTTTCATTAAAATACCATCATTTGCAATTGCTGAAACAGCAGTAATCATTTGTAAAGGTGTAATGCTAAGCCTTTGACCAAAAGACATTGTAGCTCTTTCAACTGGTCCAACTTTTTGTTCTTCTGTAAATAAAGAATTTGCTTCTCCAGGTAAATCGATACCAGTTTTATCAAAAAGACCAAAAGCTTTATAATATTTATACAATGTAGTTGTACCAATTCTAGCACCAAGTTGCATAAATGCAGGGTTACAAGAATTCATCAAAGCTTTTCTTAAAGTTTGAGGACCATGTGGATCATAGTTTTTCCAACAATTAATTTTTACACCATTAACCATTTCATAACCAATACAAGTAAAATCTCCTTCAACATCAGTATCAGTAATATTCTCTTCTAGAGCAATTGCAGAAGTTACAGTTTTAAATACAGAACCAGGTTCATATAGTTCAGAAACAGATTTATTTGACCACATTTTATAAATAGCATCTATTTTTTCACTAGAACTTAAGCTGTCATAAGTTTTTGCTAAAGTTTCATTTGGTGTAAAAGGAGTATTTAAATCATAATTTGGATATGTAGCCATAGCTAAAATATCTCCAGTTTTAGGATTCATAACGATACAACTTCCACCATTTTCACAAGAGTTATTTTCAACAGCCTGTTTCAAATATTCTTCAACAATAGTTTGAACATTATAATTTATAGTAAGTGTTAAATCACTTCCATTTTCAGCTGCAATATAAGATTCTTCAGCATTTGGAATTTCCTCTTGACTCGCACTCTTAGAACTTACTATTTTTCCTGGAGTACCAGATAAAACAGAATCCCATGCATTTTCAATTCCAGATAAACCTTTATCTTCTCCATAAGAACCTATAACTTGTGATAACACAGTATTATAAGGGTAATATCTTTTAGTATCTTCATCAATATTAATGCCAACAGTAACTTTATTTTCTTTCATCCAAGATTTTAAAGTTTCAACCTTATCTTGTTCAACTTTTTTTGCAATAGTTTCAACCTGTGCAGTGCTATTAACTTTTTCTAAAGTTTGATCATAATTTAATTCAAAAATATCAGCTAAAGCCTTTGCTACTTTTTCTTTTAATTCCTGAGTTTTAGAATCATCTTTAGAATTCTTTATTCTACTAGGATTAATTGTGATAGTATCAACAGTAGCACTTGTAGCCAAAATCTTTCCAGTTGAATCATATATAGAACCTCTTTTAGGACTTATAATCTGATTAATATTTTGTTGTTGATATGCTAAAGATTTTAAGTAACTGCCTTCAAAAAATTGAAGATATGCAATTCTACCAATTAACAATGCTAATATTAAAATAACAACAATAAATATGTTTCTTAATTTTTTAATGTTTATAAAGTTTTGTGACTCAAAATCTGATTTCATTTTAACAACGTTACTTTTAGTATTTTTTGAAATCTTTTGTTTATTTTTTTCTATTTTTTTATTAGAATTTATTTTCTTTTTATTATTTTGGGATTTATTCAAAATTTTCACCACTCTTTTGTTTAATTTGATAACCATATTTTATATTAAACAAGGTGAAAAATCAATAAAAATTTAAAAATATATTAAATACGTAATTGCTACTCAATATTACAAGATAATAAGAGAGGAATGATATTAAATAATTGCTTTTTCGGCTCAATACATGATTTAAGAAATTCTAAATTAATTTTTTGGGACCCTTTCACTTAGTCCTCGCTAGTCGCTCGACGTGAACATTCCCCCAAAAATTAAGTAAGAATTTCTAAAATCATTCCAATCGCACTCAAAATCAATGATTTCATATCATTCCTTTCTTATTATCTTGTAATATTGAGTAAATAGCAAATTATAAAAGAAAGGAGCAAATCATGTTATCAACCATAAAAACAATAGCACTAAATGGATTAGAAGGAGAACTCATAGAAGTACAAACAGATATCACAGGAGGTTTACCAGACTTTTCTATAGTAGGACTACCAGATACAAGTGTTAAAGAATCTAAAGAAAGAATAAGAACAGCAATTAAAAATTCAAGAATAGAATTCCCAAGTAGAAAAATTTTAATTAATTTAGCACCAGCAGATATAAGAAAATGGGGAACAAGTTATGATTTACCAATTGCAATTAGTGTTTTAGGAGCCTTAAAAGAAATTAATAATAAAAATTTAGAAAATACGATTTTTATAGGAGAATTATCACTTGATGGAAAAATAAATCATATAGACGGTGTATTGCCAATGTGTATTGAAGCATTAAATTTAGGAATTAAAAGAGTGATTTTACCAAAATCAAATGAAAGAGAAGCTTTAATTATAAAAGGATTAGAAGTTGTTGCAGTATCAAATTTAAAAGAATGTATTAATTATTTAAATGGAAGAATTCAAATATCAAATGAAAGCATAAATTTAAATGAAATTTTAAATAAATCAGAAAACAATGTATTAGACTTTTCAGATGTTAAAGGACAGGAAAATGTAAAAAGAGCATTAGAGATTTCAGCAGCAGGAGCTCATAATTGTTTGCTAATAGGAAGCCCAGGGGCTGGAAAAACTATGCTTGCAAGAAGATTGCCAACAATATTACCAGATTTAACTTTTGAAGAAGCCTTAGAAATAACTAAAATTCATAGTATATCTGGAAAATTAAATAGTCAAATTGGAATAATTACAAAAAGACCATTTAGAAGTCCACACCATACAATATCTCCAACATCTATGGTAGGAGGAGGTAGAGTTCCACAACCAGGAGAAATAAGTTTAGCACATTATGGAGTATTATTTTTAGATGAATTACCAGAATTTAATAGAAACACACTTGAAGTGTTAAGAGGTCCTCTAGAAGATAGATTTATAACAATTTCTAGAGTATATTCATCAGTAAATTATCCAGCAAATTTTATGTTGATAGCAAGTATGAATCCATGTCCGTGTGGCTATTATGGAAGCACAAAAAAAGAATGTACATGTACTAAACAAATGATAGAAAAATATTTAGGAAAAATAAGTGGACCTTTATTAGATAGAATAGATATACATATTGAAGTAAAATCAGTAAAATATCAAAAATTACAACAAAATCAAAAATTAGAAACTTCGCAAATGATAAGAAAAAGAGTAAATTTTGCGAGACAAATACAAAATGAAAGATATAAAAAAGAAAAAATATTTTCAAACTCAGAATTAACACCTAAAATGACTGAAAAATATTGTGAATTAAATAATGCTAGCAAAAAAATGTTAGAAATTGCATTTGAAAAATTAGGATTAAGTGCTAGAGCATATTATAAAATTTTAAAAGTTGCAAGAACAATTGCAGATTTAGAAAATAAAGAAAAAATAGAAGAAAAGCATATTGCAGAAGCAATTCAATATAGAAGTTTAGACAAAAAATATGGAGATAAATTTTAATGAAAATTACAATAGAAGATAAAGAATACCCAGAATGTTTAAAGCAAATTAAAAATCCACCCAAACAATTATATTTAAAAGGAAATATTAAGCTATTAAAATCACCAAGTATTGCAATAGTAGGGGCAAGAAATTGCACACAATATGGAGAAAAAATGGCAAAAAAATTTGCAAAGGAATTAGCAGAATTCGGTATCACGATAATAAGTGGAATGGCACTTGGAATTGACTCATATGCTCATATTAGTACACTTGAAGCAAATGGAAATACTATTGCTGTAATACCAAGTGGACATTCTAATATTTATCCAAAAGAAAATCAAAAACTATACAATCAGATATTAGAAAATAATGGTTTAATAATTACAGAATATCAAGAAAATGAAAAAGCAACTTCAAATAAATTTTTAGAAAGAAATAGAATTGTAAGCGGACTAGCTTTAGGAACATTAGTAGTTGAAGGTGGAAAAAGAAGTGGAACAAGTGTAACAGCAAGACTAACAAGAGAACAAGAAAAATTAGTGTTTTGTATACCATCAAGTTTAGAAAATCCTAAAGGTATTACACCAAATAATTTGATAAAAGAAGGAGCAATTTTAGTTACAAGTGTAAATGATATTATAGAAAATTATAAATATTTAAAATTGAAAAAAACAAAAACTAGAAAAAAGAAAATTACTAATACAAATATAAAAGAAGAATATATGGAAATATATAAATTAATACCAACCAATGGAAGTATACACATAAACGAAATAATAAAAAAATCTAATATTCCAATTCAAGATATTAGTTACAAATTAATGATGTTAGAGCTGGAAGAAAAAATAGAAGCCTTGCCAGGTCAAAATTATCGAAAGAGGGTGTGAAATGGAAAAATACAATTACAATTTAGGAAAATTAGGAGAAAAAATAGCAGAAAAATATTTAATAAAAAATAAATATACAATTATCGAAAAAAATTTTTATTCAAAACAAGGTGAAATAGATATAATAGCAGAAGAAAAAGATACAAGAGAAATAGTTTTTATAGAAGTAAAAACTAGGACAAATTCAAAATATGGAAGACCCAAAGATGCAGTAACTATAAATAAAAGAAAACATATGTATAAAACTGCAAGATACTATTTATATAAAAACAAAAATAACAATCAATTTATTAGATTTGATGTTATTGAAATAATAATAAAAGGAAAAAAAGATTGGCTTAATCATATAAAAAATATTGAAGTGGTTGAAGTATAAAACTTGAAATATTCAACAAATTCTAGTATAATAATAAATATTAGAAGGAGAGAGTATGAATAATATTTTAGAAGAAACAAGATTTATAATTAACAAATACAACATAAGAGCCAACAAAAGTCTAGGACAAAATTTCTTAATAAATGAAAATGTAGTTAGCAGTATAGTTGAATGTAGTAATATAACAAAAGAAGATTTAGTTATAGAAATAGGACCTGGATTAGGTACATTGACAAAAGAATTATTAGAAAACGCAGGAAAAGTAGTTTGCATAGAATTAGATACAAAAATGCTAAAAATATTAAATGATAGATTTGCATTATACAAAAATTTAGAAATACTAAATGAAGATGTATTAAAAGTAGATTTACATACATTAATAAAAGAACAAAAAGAAAAAGAAAATCTAAAACAAGCAAAAATAGTTGCAAATTTACCATATTATATAACTACACCAATCATAATGAAATTACTAGAAGAAGAATTAGACTTAGAAAGCATAACAGTTATGATACAAAAAGAAGTTGCAGATAGAATAATTGCAATACCAGGAAAGAAAAATACAGGAGCAATAACATACTCTGTATACTATTATGCTGAAACAGAAGCAATATTAGAAGTCCCAAAAGACTCATTTATACCAGCACCAGAAGTTACATCAAAAGTAATAAAATTAAATATAAGAAAAGAACCGCCTGTGAAACCAGAAAGTAAAGAAAAAATGTTTAAAACAATAAAAAATGCATTTACACAAAGAAGAAAAACATTATTAAATTCATTAGTAAATACAAAGATGATAGAAAACAAAACACAGGGAGCAGAGATATTAAAAAAATTAAACTTAAATGAAAATGTAAGACCAGAAGAATTAACATTAGAAAATTTTGCTGAAATTTCTAATAACATATAAAAAATATTTGTAATAAGTATTTGAAATAAACAATAAATATGTTATAATAAAATTGTTATAAAAAATATAAGGAGGTTAGCATGAATCAAATATTAGTTACAAAAAAACTATATATAACACCAGAATTAAAAAGAAAAAAGAAAATGTATAAATTTGATTTCTTAATATCTATATTTCTAGTATGCATTCTAACATCTTTATATATTTATGCAGAATATGATAGAAATAAAAGCGAAGAAACATCACAGCAAATATTAGAAGATATGAACCAACTATTATCACAAGATGCACAAACAGACACAACAATAGCAAAAGATAATATCTTGTTAGTAGTTTTAGATGATGCAGAAGATAATGGTGAAGACGTAGTTGAAACAGAAACAACAAATAATACAACAACAGTATCAACAGCGCCAAGTGTGCAAGCAGAAAAAAAGACAACTGCTAAAGGTAGTACATATACAACAGTTGCAAAAATAAGTATTCCAAAAATAAAATTGAATTATTCTGTTGTACAAGGAGAGACAGGTTCTTTAGAAGAAACAGAAGATTTATTGAAAATATCACCAGTTAAATATCATGGTGGAAATCCAAATGAAATAGGAAACTTCTGTATTGTAGGACACAATTATAGAAATGAAAAATTTTTTAGTAAAGTTCCAAGTTTGGTAGTTGGAGATGAAATTCAATTAACAGATTTATCAAAAAGAACATTAACATATAAAGTATATGATGTATATACAGTAGATCCAAACGATACAAGTTGTACAACACAAATGACAGGAGGAAAGAAAGAATTGACATTAATTACTTGTACAAATGATAGTAAATTAAGAGTAGTTGTAAAATGTAAAGAAGTAAAATAATTAATAAAGCAAAACTATTAGCTTATATAAAATAATATTGCTATAGTTTTGTTTTTTATTATAAAAAGTATATAATATAACATATTAGTTTATTTTTAACAAATAGTATCTTCAAAACTTATAAGTTAAATGATATATTATATAAAAAAGATAGGAAGGTGATTATAGTGGCTTTAGACTATAGTGTTATAGGTTCTAGAATTAAACAAGCTAGACTTGCAAAAAATATGACACAAGAAGATTTAGCAGACCAAATTGATATTTCTGTAGCTTTTTTAAGTAGAGTAGAAAGAGGAAATTCTCATATAAATTTAAAAAGATTAAACCAATTATGTGGTTTATTAGATGTAACAGAAGGTTACCTTTTAAATGGTGCATCAAGTAGTTCACAAAATTACTTAGATAAAGAATTTACAGATTTAATAAAAAGTGTTTCACCAGCAAAACAAAAATTAATTTATAACGTAGCAAAAACAATTGCTGAAACTGAAACAGATGAAGAAGAATAATTATAATAATTTTAAAAACAATGTCAAAAACAATGGTAGAATAAATTTACCATTGTTTTTAATTTATAGTTGTACTAGTAGCACCAGTTCCTACAACATCTTCTTGTAGAGAACGCCAAGTATTGCATCCAACAATTCCATCAGCAGATAATCCTTTTGATTTTTGATATGCAATTACGGCATTTTGAGTTCCAGCACCAAAAATACCATCTAATCCATTTGTTCTAAATCCAAGAGTGTTCAAATCATCTTGTGCTATACAAACATAATTACTCAAACTACCTCTTCTTAATAAAGGAAATCCTCCAGTAGAACAAGCGGGCTTTCCAAATCTTTTATCAAAATGAACCCAAGTTGGAGTCAATGAAATAGGTTCAACATAATACCAAATACTAGAATTTACAGCACTATTATATAATCTGTTTCTTTGTGTAGAACTCAAAGTTTGACCGACATCAAATGCGGTACCAGCATAATGTTGACTCTGATTTCCATGTCCTCCTTCATAAGGTCTTTTAAAAGCAAAACCAACAGGAATAGGAGAACCAAAAACATATCTTTGGCTATTCCAAGCTTGCATAGTTCTTTTGGTAGTCCACAAAATATTACTTTTACTAGAACCTCTAAATTCTCGAACCTTTAAAGTTCCATTAGTATTATAAGGCATTGCTTCAGCCTCACCTCTATAATAAGTTTCCATTCTATCAGTGTCATTATTAAAAACTAATATCTTTGCCAAAGAGAAAACCTCCTTACAATTTTATTTTATAATATGAAAAAATCTACTAAAAGGTGAAAAATATATACATGTCAAGAAAAAAAAATAAAAGAAAAATAAAGGAAAAAGAAGGAAAAAAGAGCAAATTTTAACAAAATAAGAAAAATATAAAAATAATTTAAGAGAAAAAAGAAAAAATTGGTTAAATAAAGTATACATAATTTGCAAATGGTCAAAATATATAGTATAATAGTATTTATCGCATTGAAAAAAATAAGAAGGAGAGTGAATTTTATTTTAAACAGAAAACTTAAATTTTACACAAAAGAATTTTTAAGATTTTTCAATGTAACTTTATTTGCATTAGGGATTATTGTAGCTATAATATTAATAAAATATAAACCTATATATGAAGTTAAAATAGATGGAGAAGTAATAGGGTATACTAATAGTAAAGAAAATTTAGAAAAAGATATTGAGGAAAACATAAAAAATTATAAGGGAAAAAATATCAATACAGTAGAAATTACAGAAACTCCAGAATATGAATATAAATTAGTTGAAAAAAACAAAGAAACAAATGAAAGTGAAATTATAGTAGCTTTGCAAAATGACGTAAAAATTGAATACGAATATTATAATTTAGAGCTTAATGGAGAAGTTATTGAATCTGTAAATTCTAAAGAAGATGCAGAAACAATAAAAGAACAACTAGAATTACAAGATATAACAATAACTCAAATAATTACTGAAAATGTAGAAGAAATTAATACACATGAATTAGAAGTTGCTAAAAATAATGTAGCAGAAAAAACACAAACAACTGATAAATCAGAAGGAATAGCCAATATAGATGGTATTGAAATTGCAACATTACCAATCACAGGAACTATATCATCAAGATATGGAGTAAGTAGTAGAATAAGATCATCAACACATACAGGTCTTGATATTGCGGCAAGTACAGGAACACCAATAAAAGTAATTGCAGATGGAACTGTAACATCAGCTCAATACACAGGTTCATATGGTTATTTAGTAAAAGTAGAGCATGGAAATGGAGTAGAAAGTTGGTATGCACATACAAGTAAAATGTATGTAAAAGCTGGTGATGAAGTAAAAGCAGGAGATGTAATTGCAGCAGTCGGAAGTACAGGAAATTCTACAGGACCACATTTGCATTTAGAAATTAGAATAAATGGTCAACATGTTAATCCACAAAAATATATATATAATAACTAAAAAAGACGCATTTGCCAAAAATATGTCTTTTTTTGTAAAAGATTACATGGTTTTTGTAAATAAAATGCTCCGAATAGCTTGAAGCAAAGTATAATTGATACATTAATAAAAACAGCTTAGGGAGGAACACGCAATGAACCAAAAAGAAGTAATTGAAACAAGAGATATTGAGGAATTAGTAAAAGTACTATATTCTTTAAAAAATGGAGATGTTTTACGGATTGAAATAACTAAGTATAATAACAACCAGGTTAAAGTAAATGAAGATGATCTTGAAAGAAGAATATTCAAATTTCAGACTCAATTAGGTATTCGTAGCAATATTAAAGGTTATAATTACATCAAGACGGCAATAACTCTGGCGTATAATGACTCAACAATATTGGAGAGTGTTACAAAAAGATTATATCCGGATATTGCAAAGATATACAATACAACAGCATCTCGTGTGGAAAGAGCAATTAGACATGCTATAGAAACAGCGTGGATGAATGGAAATGTAGATGTAATTAATGATATTTTTGGCTATTCCGTTTGTGCAGATAAGGCAAAACCAACAAATTCGGAATTCATTGCACATGTCGTAAATGCGATGCAAATGAATCTCATTTAAAAGCAATATTTTTTAAAAGAAGGTAAAAGAAATTTTACCTTCTTTTTTCACACAAAAAACACAAATAAATTAACATTTGATAACAATAAAAAAATAGAATGTAGCATATAATAAATAAGAAAAAGTAAGGAGAAAAATGCCTATGACAAAAACTAAAGAAATTGAAAAAATTAATAACTTTTTAGTTAATAATGAAAAAATAGAATTTAATAGTAAAAATTATGAAAAGATAGAATTCATATATGGAATTGCAATAAAAGAAATAAAACACAAATTAGAGATATTAAAAGAAGAATATAAAATGTTTTACGACTATGATTTGATTGACCATATAAGCGAAAGAATAAAGAGCAAAGAAAGCATATCTAAAAAAATGACTAAAAAAGGAATTGATTTTACATATAGTAAAATGATAGAAAATATAAATGATATAGCAGGTGTAAGAGTAATATGCCCATTAAAAAAAGATATATATACGATTAGAAAATTAATTACTAATTTACCAGGAATAAAAATTTTAAAAGAAAAAGATTATATAACAAATCCAAAGAAAAGTGGTTATTCAAGTTATCATATAATTTTAGAAATTCCAGTAACATTATCGAAAAATTCAGTTTATGTAAAAGTAGAGGTGCAAATAAGAACAATGGCAATGGATTTTTGGGCGAGTTTGGAACATAAAATGAAATATAAAAATAATAAAGATGTTAGCAAAAATGTTTCAAAGGAACTTGTTCAATGTGCAAAAATAGTTAATAAATTAGACAATAAAATGTTGTTATTAAATAGGTAAAAAAACAAAAATAAGAATAAATCATATATTTAGAAAGAATCTAATATATGATTTATTTTATGAATTTTAAAAAATGAGAAGGATTTATGTAAAATTCGTCGAATATTATATTTAAGTATGTTTATTTGAAGGAAAGAGAGGAAAAATGGCAAGATATAGTGATGAAGTTATAAATGATGTTAGACAATCAAATGATATAGTTGATGTTATATCACAATATGTGCATTTAAAAAGAAGCGGAAGAAATTTCTTTGGACTATGCCCATTTCATAACGAAAAGTCTCCTTCTTTTTCAGTTTCACCAGATAAACAAATTTTCCATTGCTTTGGATGTGGTGTAGGAGGAAATGTTTTTTCTTTTATAACTCAAATAGAAGGAATAAACTTCGTAGAAGCAGTACAAATGTTAGCAGAAAGAGCAAACATACAATTACCAACTTTACAAGACAATGGAGATTCACAAAGAGAAGAACTAAAGGCAAAAGTATACAAAGTAAACGAATTTACAGCAGAGTTTTATCATCAAAACTTATATAAACCACAAGCTAAAATAGCACAAGAATACGTAAAAAAGAGACAATTAAGTAATGAAACACTAAAATCTTTCAAAATAGGTTTTTCAGGTAAATTTGATGAATTATATCAAGAACTAAAAAAACAGGGATTTGGAGAAAGGGAAATTTTAGAGTCTGGACTAGTAAATAAAAATGAAAGAGGACAATATATAGATAGATATAGAAACAGACTAATGTTCCCAATTTGTGATGCAAGAGGAAAAGTAATTGCATTTGGAGGTAGAGTTTTAGATGACTCAAAACCTAAATATATAAATTCTCCAGAAAATGTTGTATATAGTAAAGGTCGTAATTTATTTGGACTAAATGTAGCAAAAAAGGGAGATTTAAAAAGAATACTAATAGTGGAAGGTTATATGGACGTTATATCTCTTCATCAAAGAGGAATAACAAATGTAGTAGCCCCACTAGGAACAGCACTAACAGAGCAACAAGGATGGTTATTAAGAAAAAATTCAGAACAAATTATATTAAGCTTTGATTCAGATGAGGCAGGATTAAAAGCAAAATTAAGAGCACTAGATATATTACAAAATATGGGATGTGACTTAAGAATACTACAAATGGAAGGTGCAAAAGACCCAGATGAATATATAATAAAATATGGAAATGCACGTTTTAATAACCTAGTTGATAAAGCACTTTCAATAATAGAATTTAAAGTAAAAATATTAAAGAAAGATTTAAATTTAGAAAACACAAACGATAAAATAAAATTCTTAAATGAAATTGCAAAATTAATTTCAAATGTAAACAACACAATCGAAAGAGAAGTTTATATTGAAAAAATAGCAAAAGAATACGATATATCAAAAGAAGCAATATATGCAGAAGTAAATAAACTTACATATAAAAATGTGAAAACTGAAAAGGTACTAGAAAAACCAAAACCAGTAGTAACTCATATAAAAAGAGAAGAAAAAGTTATATCTGAAGCAGTAAAAAGAAGAGAAAATACAGTTATAGCATTACTATTAATGGGAGATTTAAATATTTTTGAAATATTAAGGCAAAATATAAAAGTAGAAGATTTTCAAGATGAAGTAAATAAAAAAATAGCTCAAAAACTGTATGAAGAATTTGAAAAAGGAAATAGTAATATAAATGCAATAATTGATAATTTAGAGCAAGATGAACAAAATCAAATAACAATGATAATGTCAGAAGACTATGAAATAACAGACATAGAAAAAGCAATAGATGATGTTGTACAAGCATATGAAAGAGAAAAATTAAACACAAGGAAATTTGAAATTTTAGATTTATTAGATAAAAATTTGGAAAATGACCAAAAAAAAGAATTAGAAAAAGAGCTAAGTAATATAATTATTAGATTAGCAAAAATAAAATAGAGGTGAATAAATAATGTCAGAGAAAAAAGAAGAAAAAGAAATAATAGCAAAAAATGAAGCAGTAGAAAGCAAAACAAAAGAAAACAAAAAAACAAAAATATCAAGTGAAGATAAAGAAAAAATAAATAGCATAATCAAAGAAGCTAAAGAAAACGGAAAAATGACATATGGAGATTTAGCAACAAAATTAAATGATGTAAATCCAGAAGAAATGGATTCTGTTTTTGATGCCTTTGAAGAAATTGGTGTAGATTTATTACCAGATGACTTTGAAGAAGAACCAGACTTAGAAGATTTAAAAGAAGTAGAAAACTTAAAATTAGATGAAATAACAGACACAAGTTTCGAAGGAATAAGTGTAGATGACCCAGTAAGAATGTATTTAAGAGAAATAGGAAGAATACCACTTTTAACATATGATGAAGAATTAGAATTAGCAAAAAAAATCTTAGAGGGAGATGAAGATGCAAAACAAAAATTAGCAGAATCAAACCTAAGATTAGTTGTAAGTATTGCTAAAAAATATGTTGGAAGAGGAATGCTTTTCTTAGACTTAATACAAGAAGGAAATATGGGATTAATAAAAGCAGTAGAAAAATTCGATTACACAAAAGGATTCAAATTCAGCACATATGCAACATGGTGGATTAGACAAGCAATTACAAGAGCAATTGCAGACCAAGCAAGAACAATAAGAATACCAGTACACATGGTAGAAACAATAAATAAATTAATAAGAACATCAAGACATTTATTACAACAATTAGGAAGAGAACCAAGCCCAGAAGAAATAGCAGCAGAAATGGAAATACCAGTAGAAAAAGTAACTGAGATACAAAAAATAGCTCAAGATCCAGTATCTTTAGAAACACCAATAGGTGAAGAAGAAGATAGTCATTTAGGAGATTTTATACAAGATGAAGATAGCCCAGCACCACATGATGCTGCATCATATACAATGCTAAGAGAACAATTAGAAGAAGTAATGAACACATTAACACCAAGAGAAGCAAAAGTTTTAAAATTAAGATTTGGACTAGAAGACGGAAAATCAAGAACTCTAGAAGAAGTTGGAAAAGAATTTAACGTAACTCGTGAAAGAATAAGACAAATAGAAGCAAAAGCACTAAGAAAATTAAGACATCCAAGTAGAAGTAAAAAACTAAGAGATTATATGGGGTAATTAAAATGGAAAATTTTAAAAACTTTATTGGAGCAATCCAAAAAAATCAAATAATAGATATTGTAGTTGGAGTATTAATATATATTTTATTTAGATGTTTAAGTAGAAGTTTAGCATATATCACGGTAAAAATATTTAAACCAAAAGCAAAAAATAAGAAAGTGATAAGAGATAACGCATTTTATACTCCATTGATTGCATTCTACACATTTTTTGGGGCATATTTGGGAATATTATTTGTTAAATCTTCATTAGGAATTAATGAAGATGTAATGAACATAATAAACAAAATATTTAAAATTTCAGTAATAATAATATTTGCAAATGGAATAGCAAATAGTTTAACAACAAAAGGAACATTAGTAAATAAATTAAAAGAAAAAATTAATCCAGATGTAGATGAATCAATGTTTAGATTTGTACTAAAAGCAATTAGAATAGTTATATATTTAATAGCAGGATTTTTAGTATTAACAGAATTGAACTATAATCTAAATGGACTAGTAGCAGGATTAGGATTAGGAAGCGTTGTAATCACACTTGCAGCTCAAGACACTGCAAAAAACCTATTTGGTGGACTAGTAATATTCTTAGATAAACCATTTATAGTAGGAGATTGGATTGAATTAGAGGGCTATGAAGGAACAGTAGAAGATATAACATTTAGAAGTACAAGAGTAAGAACCTTTGAAAACTCTTTAGTAAATATACCAAACTCAGTAATTGCAAACAGCTCTATAATAAACTGGAGCAAAATGGAAAAAAGAAGAAACAAAGTAAATTTATGTTTAGAGTTAGATACTCCACTTGAAAAAGTACAAATTGTTCAAAAAAGAATAAAAGATATGCTTATTCAACACGATGACGTAATAGATGAAACAATAATAGTAAGATTTGATAATATAACAGACAATGGAATAAATTTAATGGTTAGCAGTTATACAAATTCAATTGATTATGCTAGTTACTTAGAAGAAAAAGAAAAAATCAATTTCAAAATTATGCAAATTTTAAAAGAAGAAAATGTTGAATTGGCTTATGATACAAAGACAATTATTACAAGATGATAGGTCATATCATCTTTTTTTAATTTTCACATATTGGACATAATTATTTTGTATAATTATAAATAATAAATTGTAAGAAAGGTGAAAAAAATGAGTGGTTCAATTTTAATAGTTGATGATGAATCTAGAATGAGAAAATTAATAAAAGACTTCCTAACAGCAAAAGGGTATAGTATTTTAGAGGCAGAAGATGGAGAAAAAGCCTTAGAGGTATTTGAACAAAATGAAGCAAAAATCGATTTGATATTGTTAGATGTAATGATGCCTAAATTAGATGGATGGTCTGTTTTAAGACAAATAAGACAAACTTCAAAAGTTCCAATAATTATGCTAACAGCAAGAGGAGAAGAACAAGATGAATTATTTGGATTTGAATTAGGTGTTGATGAATATATTTCAAAACCATTTAGCCCTAAAATATTAGTTGCAAGAGTTGAAGCAATATTGAAAAGAACAAAAGGAGACTCAAAAGAACCAAAAGATTATGATGGAATAGAAATAGACAAAGAAGGAAGAACTGTAAAAGTTGATGGTAAAGTAATAGAACTAAGCCTAAGAGAATACGAATTATTAGTATATCTAGTAGAAAACGAAAACATTGCACTTTCAAGAGATAAAATTTTAAACAATGTATGGAATTATGATTATTATGGAGATTCAAGAACAATAGACAGTCATATAAAAAAATTAAGACACAAATTAGGAAAAAGAGGAAAATATATAAAAACCATGAGAGGTTTAGGCTACAAATTTGAAAGAAAGTAGGTTTTAAATTAGTAAAAAATGAAGAAAATCAAAGAACAAATAAGAGAGTTATTTAATTCAGTAAAAATCAAATTATTTTTAACACTAAGTTTAACAATACTTGCTATAATAATATTTCTAATAATTATAAATAATTTTGCACTAGAAAAATTCTATCTATTTAGTAAGGAACAAACACTAAAATCAGTTTATGAACAATTAAATGAATATTATAAAAATTCAGGAAGTGAAGAAGACTTCGAACAAGAATTAGAAAAAATAGCAATAAAAAATAATTTTGATATTTTAATTAAAGACAACAATGGAATAAATATATATTCAACAAATAAAAACTTTTCCTCTGTTATAGGCAGTTTAGGAAATATGATAGTAAACTCAGGAGAAGTTTTAGAAACAACAGAAAACTTCACAATAAAAAGGCAAAGAGACATAAAAAATGGAATTTCATACATAATTTTATCAGGAAACTTGGAAAATGGTTATTTTTTGCATGTACGTATGCCAATAACATCAATACAAGATAGTGTAAAAATATCAAATAACTTTTTAATAATAATAGCAGGATTTGTAATACTAATTTCTGCAATAGTAATGTCTATAATTTCTAAAAAATTCACAGAGCCAATTTTAGAATTAAGCAATATAGCACAAAAAATGTCAAACCTAGATTTTAGTCAAAAATACAAAATTACAACAAAAGGTGATGATGAAATAAACACCCTAGCAAGAAGCATAAATACTATGTCAGACAAACTAGAGGGAACAATAAAACAACTTAGAAACAGTAATAACCAATTAGAAAGAGACATTGAGGAAAAATCAAAAATAGATGAAATGAGAAAAAGCTTTATTTCTGATGTATCACATGAATTAAAAACACCAATTGCCTTAATACAAGGCTATAGTGAAGGTCTTCTAGAAAATGTAAATACAGATGAAGAAAGTAGAAAATTCTATGCAGAAGTAATACTAGATGAAACAAATAAAATGGACAAACTAGTAAAACAGCTATTAGAATTAATGAAATTAGAATATGGAAAAAGAGAATTCAATGATAAAGAATTCAATATAATTGAGGTAGAAAAAGAAGTAATAAGAAAATCTAAAGTTATGTTAGAAGAAAATAAAATAGAAGTAAAAATAGATACTCTAGAGCCAATACAAGTATTTGCAGATGATTTCTATATAGAACAAGTAATAACAAATTACATAACAAATGCAATAAAAAATGCTAAAGAAATAAATAATTGCAAATTAATAAAAATATCAAATAAAATAAAGAAAGAAGAAGGCAAGGTTAGAGTAACAGTATTTAATTCTGGTAAACATATTAAAGATGAAGATTTAGAGAGAATTTGGAATAGATTTTATAAAGCAGATGAGTCTCGAAATAGAAGTGATGGCGGAACTGGAATTGGATTGGCATTTGTAAAGGCTATTATGAATAATTATCAAAATAAATATGGAATAAATAATGTTGATGATGGAGTAGAATTCTATTTTGAATTAGATTTAACAAAATAACTTTTTAGTTCAAGTTTTTAAATTAATTTATTGATATTTATCATATTTTAATGTATAATATATAAAGTTTAAATTGATAAATAGGAGAGATACAAATGAGTCCAAAAGTAAAAGATATATTAGAATGGGTATATTGCATAGTTATTGCAATTGTTTTAGCATTATTATTTAGATATTATATAGGAACACCTACAATAGTAAAACAAGTGTCAATGAATCCAACACTTGTACAAAACCAAAGATTATGGCTTAATCGTTGGGGAAGAACTACAAAAAAATTGCCTGAAAGAGGGAATATAATAACATTTGAGGCACCAAGCAAAAAGTCATATACATTAAGTGAAATTGACCAATCAAATCCAGTTGCAAAATATGAATATGAACCAAAAAGTATTTTAGGAAAATTTACATATTATGTATTAGAAATTGGAAAAGATAGTTATATAAAAAGAGTAATTGCACTACCAGGAGAACACGTTCAAATAAAAGATGGAAAAGTATTTATAAATGGAGAGCAATTACAAGAAGATTATTTACCAAGTGGCATTGTAACAGATGTTACAGGAGCAGGATTTGATGATTTTGTAGTTCCGGAAAATTGTGTTTTTGCAATGGGAGATAATAGAAATCATAGTACAGACTGTAGAGCTTTTGGTTGTATACCATTAGAAAAAATAGAAAGCAAAGTATGGATTAGAATTTGGCCATTAAATTTATGGGGAAAAGTTAAATAAATTTATCAAATGAGGTAAAATGATGTTTAGTGATATAATAGGAAATGACAAATTAAAAAAAGAACTAATTCATTCTGTAGAAATAAATAAAACATCACATAGTTATTTATTTATAGGAACAGAAGGAATTGGGAAAAAATTAATAGCAGAAGAATTTGCAAAAATGTTATTAGCTGTAAAAGATACAGAAAATAGTCCAGATTTTTCTATTATAGAACCAGATGGAAATAGTATAAAAATAGAACAAATTAGAGAATTTCAAAAAAAAGTCTCTGAGAAACCAATTATATCAAACAAAAAAGTTTGTATAATTAATGATAGTGATAAAATGACAGTAGAAGCTCAAAACTGTTTATTAAAAACACTAGAAGAACCACCAGAATTTGTTACTATAATTTTAATTGGTTCAAACGAAAATTCATTTTTAAGTACCATAAAATCAAGATGTATGATACTGCACTTTGAAAAAATATCAGATGAACAAATACAAAAATATCTACAAGACAATCATCAAACAGAAATTAATAGCAAAATTATGTTAGAAGCTTGCCAAGGCAGCATTGGAAAAGCACTAGAAATAAAAGATAAACAAGAACTATATCAAAATACAGAACAAGTTGTTAACAGTTTAGAAAGAAAAGATAAAATAGATATACTAAATATGTCAGATTTTATATACAAAAGCAAAGATGATAAATTAGAAATATTAAATTACATGAATGTATTATTTATAAATTTAGCAAAAATAAATAGTAAATATGCAGATTGTATAGCAATAGTAGAAGAAACAAAAAGAAGATTACAATCAAATGCAAATTATGACATGTGCATTGATAATTTATTATTAAGTTTATGGGAAAATGTGAATTATTAGAAAGGAAACAAAAACTTGAAGAATATAATAGGTATTAGATTTAAAAAATTAGGAAAAATATATTTTTTCAATCCAAAAGGATTAAAAGTAAAAAAAGGCGATAAAGTAATAGTAGAAACAACACAAGGCGAAGAACTTGCAGAAGTTTTAATTCCAAATAGATATGTAGAAGATGAAAAAATAATAGCACCATTGAAAAAAGTCGTAAGAATTGCAAATAATAGAGATATAAAAAGATATGATGAATGCAGAAAAATAGAAAAAGAAGCATTTGATATATGCAAACAAAAAATAAAAGAGCATAAGTTAAATATGACATTAACAGAAGTAGAATGTAAATTTGACAATAGCAAAGTTATATTTTACTTTACAGCAGATGGAAGAATAGACTTTAGAGATTTAGTAAAAGACTTAGCAGCAATTTATAGAACAAGAATAGAAATGAGACAAATTGGTGTAAGAGATGAAGTAAGAAGAATTGGCGGAAATGGTGTATGTGGTAGAGAACTTTGTTGTTGTACATTCTTAAGTGACTTTGAAGCTGTATCAATAAAAATGGCAAAAGAGCAAAACATATCATTAAATCCTTCAAAAATATCTGGAAACTGTGGAAGATTAATGTGTTGTCTAAAATATGAAAATGAAGTATATGAAGATAAATTAAAAAGACTTCCAAATGTAGGAGCAATAGTAAAAACAGAAGATGGCGAAGGAGAAGTTGACGGAGTAGAAACATTAAAAGAAAGAGTAAAAGTAAAATTTAAGACAGAAGATGGAGATGGCTATACATATAAAAGATATGATGCTAAAGATATAAAAGTAATAAAAGATGTTGCAAAAGAACGTATAGATGAAGAAGAGTTAGAAAATAAAAAAGAATTAGAAGAACTAGAAAAATTAGAAAAAGAAGATGAAAAGAATTCAGAAAATATATAAAATAAAAGCACTACAAATATTAAAAGTAGTGCTTTATTTTTTATAATTATTCTTCTTCAGGTGCTCCTACTGGACAAACTCCAGCACAAGTTCCGCAAGAAATACATGCTGAAGCATCTATTTCAAATTTTGTTTCTCCTTGAGAGATGCAACCTACTGGACATTCAGCAGCACAAGCTCCACAAGAAATACATTTATCAGTAATTTTATATGCCATTATATTCACCTCCTAATTAAATTTATTTGATTTTATTTATTAGTCATTTCTTCCAATTTTAAAAGTTCTTCCCATCTATTATCAACCTCTTTTTGGAATTCTTCAATCATCCATTCATTTCCAGGTTTAAACATATGTTTAAATCTCTTTTGAGGTCTCAAGAATTCTTCTATTGGAAGTTTTTTAGCTGGTTTATAATTTATTTTATATTTTCCATCAATTACTTCATATAAAGGCCAGTAACAAGTTTCAACAGCTAATTTATTTATTTTCATTAAATCAGGTGTTGAGTAACCCCAACCTCTAGGGCATGGGCTCATTACATTTAAGAAACATGGACCTTCTGTATAAATTGCTTTTTCAGCTTTTTCATATAAATCTTTCATATTATTTACAGCTATTGTTTGAGCAACATATGGTAAATGATGACCAACCATAATTTGTGTTAAATCTTTTCTTGATTGCATTTTTCCAGGAAGCACTTTACCAGCAGGAGAAGTTGTTGTATCAGCAAATTTGGGTGTTGCTGATGAACGTTGAATTCCTGTGTTCATATATGCTCCATTATCATAACATACATATACCATGTCATGACCTCTTTCCATTGCACCAGATAATGATTGTAAACCTATATCATAAGTTCCGCCATCTCCACCAAAGGCAATGAATTTTGTGTGTTCATCTTCAGGTAATTTTCCTTGTTTTTTAAGTGATTTATATGCAGCTTCTACACCTGAAAGAGTAGCACCAGCACATTCAAAAGCAGTATGAATAAATGAATCTGTCCAAGCTGTATATGGATAAATAAATGTTGATACTTCCATACAACCTGTTGCACAAGATATAACTGCATGGTCTTCTTCTTTTAAAGCTCTTAAAATATGTCTTGCAACAACTGGAGCTCCACATCCTGCACACATTCTATGTCCTTCTGTAAATCTAGAAGGCTTATTTGCAACTATTTCTTTTAAATTATATGCCATAATTATTTTGCCCCCCTTTCGCTTCGCTCATCGTTATCCAAAATTTTTTCAAAATTTTGTCTATCAAATCTTAATCCTAAATATCTATAAGGATTTTCTACTTTACCATTTTTAGCAATTTCAATTAAATCTGTATAAACTGATTCAATATCATTTGCAGTAGTATCTCTACCACCAATTCCATAAACATAATTGCACATTGGAACATGAGAATTATTAACATACATACTAGATGAAACATCTTCAAATAAAGCTCCACCGATAGCATTTAGAGAATCTGATTTATCTAAAACAGCTATAGCTTTTAAATGAGACAAAGCTTTTGCAACTTCTTCACCAGGGAATGGTCTATAAACTCTTATTTTTAAAAGGCCAGCTTTAATTCCTTTAGCTCTTAAATTATCAACAACATATTTTGTTGTTCCAGCTGTAGAATTCATACAAACTATTGCAATTTCTGCATCATCTAATTTATATTCTTCAAATAATCCATAATGTCTTCCAGTCCAAGCTTCAAATTCTTTTGAAACATCTAAAATAACTTTTTTTGCATTTTTTAAAGCTTCAGCTTGTTGAGCTTTATGTTCAAATAAATAAGCTTGTAAATCAAGTGGACCAACAGCAATTGGTTCTTGTTTATTTAATAAATAATGTTCTGGGTGATATTCACCAACAAATTTTTTAACTTCTGAATCTTCTTCAAGTTCAATATTTTCAATAGAATGTGATGTTATAAAACCATCTTGACAAACCATTATAGGTAATTGAACATCTTTATTTTCAGCAATTCTATTTGCCATTAATGTATTATCATAAGCTTCTTGGTTATTTTCAGAGAAAAGCATAACCCAACCAGCATCTCTAACACCCATTGCATCTGAATGGTCATTATGAATATTAAGTGGTCCTGAAACAGCTCTGTTTACTAAGTTTAAAACTATAGGCAATCTTAAACTTGAAGCAATATAAATCATTTCCCACATTAAAGATAAACCATTTGCTGATGTAGCAGTCATTGCTCTTGCACCAGCAGCTTGAGCACCAATACAAGCACTCATAGCACTATGTTCACTCTCAACTGCAACAAATTCTGTATCAACAGAACCATTTGCAACAAAAGTTGAAAAATATTGAGGAATTTCTGTAGATGGTGTAATAGGGAATGCTGCAACAACATCTGGATTTATTTGTTTCATAGCAGTAGCAACAGCTTCATTTCCACTAAGTCTTTCACGAATACTCATTATTCAACACCCTCCTCTTTCATTTCTATTGCTTTAAATGGGCATACTTGAGCACATACTCCACAACCCTTGCAATAATCAAAATCAAAATCTGTTCTATTTAAAGAATCTTTACAAACAGGAATTGCATTTTCTGGGCAAACAGGAAAACATAAACCACATTGTTTACATTTTTCTTCAATCCATACTGGTCTAGAACTTCTCCAGTCACCAGTTTTAAAATGTTTTGCATTTCCTGCTTCATAAATATTTCCACCTATTGTTAAATCTTCCATAGGTGTTGTTTTATTTATATCAGCCATAATATAACTTCCTTTCTAAATTTTCTTAACTTCTTTTAAAGCAATTTCCAAAGCTTTCATATTACCATCAATGACTTCAGGTTTTTTAGCAAATTTATGTTTAAATGAACCTTTCATATCTTCAAGAAAAGCTTCATCTGTCATAATACCACTAACCTTTACAATGGCAGCAAGCATTGGTGTATTTGGAAAATATCTTCCTAGAGCTTCTTCAGAAATTTTTCTTGCATCTATTGTATAAATACTTCCATTATATCCATTTAAAGCTTTTTTTAGATATTCTGGAGATTTTGTTGTATTAATAACTATTGCACCTGTTTCTTTTAAACCAGCTGTAACTGGGACACTCTCTAAAAGTGTATCATCAACTACTACAACATAATCAGGTTCATAAATATTACTATGAACAGTAATTGGATTATCACTAATTCTGTTATAAGCAGTAATTGGTGCACCCATTCTTTCTGGACCATATTCAGGAAATCCTTGAATATATTTTCCTGTATTAAATGCGGCATCAGCAAGTAATAAAGAAGCTGTTTTTGCTCCTTGACCGCCTCTACCATGCCATCTAATTTCTATTAAATTATCCATTAAAATAGCCTCCTCTTATAAATGCTTTTAAGCAAATTTTTATGTATCTAGTATATGCCAAATAGTGCGGAATGTCAAGCCATTTTTTGTTCGGAGCGGTCGGAAATAGTAGATGTTATGAAATGTTTTTATTGTCATTATCAATGCTTATTAATTCAGTTAAATTACAATCTAAATACTTACATAATTCTTCTAAATATTTGAAGGAAATAGAAGTTGTTTCTCCATTAATTATTCTATTAAGATTTCGATTTGTTATATTCATATTTTGACAAAGCCAATATTTTGATTTTTTCTTCTTTTTTAGTAATTTTTCTATATTAAAATTCAACATAAAATTCACCTCAAAAGAATTTTATTATAAAATATATAGATAAGCTATTTACAAGTAGGGTATTTATATGTATAATAAACGTATAAAATTTATCATTTTTAGTATGAGAAATTTATATTTGAAAATAATTATACATAGGAGAAATTGTATGGAAAACAAAGGTAAAGCTAGAGAACATGGAATTACATTAGTAGCATTGGTGATTACAATAATTATTTTATTAATTCTAGCAGGAGTAGCAATAACAACATTAACACAAACAGGATTATTCGAAAATGCAAAGCAAGCAAAAAATGCAACTGAAAATGCACAAAAAGAAGAAAATAAGATACTAGAAAATTATATAAGACAAACAGAAAAATATTTGCCTCAAGAGCTACCACAGTTAAAAGATAATATAGGAAAAGTATTAAGCCAAACAGAGAATACCAAGTTGCAAGATGAAAATGGAAATAAAGTTGTAGTTCCTGCTGGGTTTAAAGTTGTAGCTGATGATACAACGAATAATGCCAAAACAGTTGAGCAAGGAATTGTAGTAGAGGATGAAAATAGTAATCAATATGTATGGATTTTATGTACAACAAATGAAACAGAAACAATATTAAAATATAAAAGAAATGAATGGATTGTAACAGCAAACGGAAATACAAGAGCTTCAAAAGATGAATTAACTTTAACAGATGCAATATGCTCAAATGATGATATAGCAAATGGATTAACAACAGAAATAAAAAATGAAATAGCAGAACAAATAAAAAAAGAAAAAAATAGTGTTAATAAGTATGGTGGATATTATATAGGAAGATATGAAGTTGGAAATGAAAATAATGTAGCAGTAATAAAGAGAGATCAAGAGCCATATACAAATATACAATGGTATAAAGCTTATGCGCTTGCCAAAGGAATTGGTGGAGGAGTTGGAGCCACAACATATCTGTGCTCAAGTTATGCTTGGGATACAGCAATTAATTTTATACAAAATACAGGAACAGAAAATTATGCAACAACCAGAGAAGGATTTAATGAAAATTGGTATGGAGAAGAAGTAAAAGATAGTCTTGGAAATGTAATAAAAGTAGCCGATGAACCACTAAGACTTAAAACAGGAAAAACAACATCAAAAAGTAATATTTTTGATATGGGAGGAAACGTTGCAGAATATACAACAGAAATTGTGCCAGGTGCAAGTGAGGGAATAATATTGCGTGGAGGTAGTTTTTATAGTACGTATTCACCAGCAGGCTGTAGAGTGAACTTTAGTATAACCTCAATTTATGATACTTTTGGTTTTAGAGCGACATTGTTCTTAGAATAAAAGAAATAAAAACACTAATTTTAATTTCATATAAAAAACATATAAGACAAAAAGCAACAAAAATGAAAGTAGAAAATTTTTAAGTTCGAAATTTGCCGAACGATTTATGTTGAAATTAAATAAAAAATATGATAATATAAGACCATACATTATTTGTCAATGTATAGTCTTATAAATTTTTAAATCAAAACAACTTAGGAAATACAAAAATAAATCTAAAAAAATCCCACAAATATCATAGAAAATAGGAAAAAGGAGGTTAATACAAAAAAGTAAAAAAAAGAATTATAAAAAATACAAATTTACTACAGAAAAAACATTGACAAATAAATAAAACACAATTATAATAAAGGAGATGAATCAATATAGAAATTTTTACATATGGAGACTATCTGAAATATAAAGATATTTTTAAAAATACAAAAATATCACAATTATCAGATCAAAAAGAAAGCTATAATATAACAAATAAGCATGACAAAATATTTAGAACAATATTAGACAAAAAAGAAGAAGCGGTAACACTAATAAATCAAGCAATAAAGACAAAACTAAAAGCAGAAGAAATAGAAAAATACACAAGTAGCTTTGTAAGCAAAATATTCCAGAATAGAGAAGCAGATACAGTATATAAATACAAAAATAAAAACATATTTTTCTTAATAGAGCATCAAACGAAAATAGATTACTCAATGCCATACCGAATATTAGAATACGAAATAGAAATAATGAAAAGTGCAATTGATATAAGAAAAGTAAAAAATAAAGAATACAAATTACCATTAGTAATCCCGATAGTTTTATATACAGGCAAGAAAAAATGGAATGCCAAAAGATATCTAGAGGAAAGCCAAGAAACATTAGATAGTGTAGAAATAAAAGCAGGAAACTACAATTTAGTAGATATCAATGATTTTACGAAAGAAGAATTATTACAAGAAAAAACACTAATCTCAAAAATGATGTTGCTAGAAAAGAGTGAAAGCACAGAAGAATCAATAGAAATGCTAGAAAAAATAATACCAAATACAAATAAAGAAGAAAAAGAACTATTAAAACGAGTAATATCAATACTATTTGGAGAAAAAATAGGAGAAGAAAAAACAAAAAAATTAATAGAAAAAATAGATGGAGGTGAAGAAAAAATGTTAGCCTTAGTAGATATGATAAGAAATGAGAATAAAATGTATATAAATATGGGAAGAACGGAAGGTAAAAAAGAAGGCAGAAAAGAAGGATTTAAAGAAGGAAAAAAACAAACATATTTGGAAATAGCTAAAAATCTTTTAAAATTAAAAATGCCAATATCACAAATAAGTGAAGTCACAAAATTACCAAAAGAAGAAATAGAAAAACTAAAATAACAAAATTCAACAAAAAGTAGCAAGTCAATCTTGCTATTTTTTAATTCATATAGTAAAATATACAAGAAAAAAGCAATAAAAACGAAAAAGGTAGGGAAAAAAAGGGCGTCCCCATTTCCCTCTGAAAGGTGATAAAAAATGTATTTAAAAAGGTTGGAATTACAAGGGTTTAAATCCTTTGCAGATAAAACAATATTAGAACTAAGACCAGGAATAACAACTGTAATTGGACCAAATGGTTCAGGAAAAAGTAATATTTCTGATGCAATTAGATGGGTTCTTGGAGAACAAAGTATGAAGTCTCTAAGAGGTACAAAGTCTTTAGACATAATATTTGCAGGAACTCAAAATAGAAAATCTCTAGGTTTTGCCGAAGCATCTCTAGTATTTGACAATTCAGATGGAGCATTACCAATAGAATTTACAGAAGTAACAGTGACAAGAAAAATATATAGAAGTGGTGAAACAGGGTACTATATAAACAAAACACCTTGTAGACTAAAAGATGTACTAGAATTATTTATGGACACTGGTATTGGAAAAGATGGATATTCAATAATAGGACAAGGAAAAATTGATGAGATATTAAGCAATAAATCTGAAGATAGAAGACATATATTTGAAGAAGCAGCTGGAATTGTAAAATATAGAAGTAGAAAAGAAGAAGCAGAAAAGAAATTAGAGCATACAAAATTAAATCTTCTAAGAATAAATGATATAATTTCAGAAATTGAAGGTAATTTAGGACCATTACAAACACAATCAGAAAAAGCAAAAAAATATTTAAATTTACGTGAAGAATTAAAGAATATAGAAGTAGGGTTATTTGTATATAATATAGAAAAATATAAAGAAAATTTACAACAAATAGTACAAGATATTGATGTAATGCAATCACAATGTAATGATGAAGAAGGAAAATTAGAAAGAGTAAAAATTCTAAAAGAAGAATTAAAATCGAGCATTGATGAAATTACAGAACAAATTGAAAATATGTCAAATTTAGGATTTGAAAGCCAAAAGGAAATTGAACAACTAAATTCAAACATAAATGTAGCAAGAACTAGAATAACAAATAATAACGAAAATAGTGTTAGATTTACAGATGAAATAAAAGAGCAAAATGGAAAAATACAAGAATTAAAACAAGAATTAGAACAAAAAGAAGCTAAAAAAGATAATTTAAAACAAAATAAAGAAAAATTCGAAAAAGAATTAAACGAAAAACAAGAAGAACTTGCGAAAATAACAGAAAAATTATCAGCAAAAGAACTAGAAATAGAAGGCTATAAACAAACAGTAGAACAAAATACTGACAAAAAATATGAATTACAATCAGAAATAAATGCACAAGAAATAAACTTCCAAAACTACGAAAAAAGACAAAATCAAATAAAACAAGAAATTCAAACAACAATATCAGAATTAGACAATACAAGGATGAATAAAGAAGAAATTTCTAAGGGATTTTATGAAAGCGAAAATAAGAAAAATAAAGCTCAAAAATCTTTAGAAGAAGTAGCAAAACAAAAGCAAGAAGCAAATCAAAAAATAAAATTATTTGAAAGTAATATAAATATTTTATCGAGTGATATGAGAATTAAAGAATCAAGATTAAAATTCTTAATTGAAACTGAAAAAGAAAAAGAAGGTTACATTAAAAGTGTAAAATCTCTATTAAAAGACTGTGAGAACATAAAAGACTTAGGAAAAGGTATGCATGGAGTTTTAGCAAATATTATAGAAGTTCCAGATGAGTTAGAAACAGCAATAGAAATGTGCTTAGGAGCAAGCTTACAAAACATTGTAACAGATACAGAAGAAGATGCAAAAAAACTCGTAGAACATTTGAGAAAAAACAATTTAGGAAGAGCATCATTCTTACCAATAGCTTCTGTTAAAGGAAAAAAATTAGAAAAGATAAAAGGAAATGAAAGTGGAGTAATTGGAATTGCATCTGATTTAGTAAAATTCAATAAAAAATATGAACAAATTATATTAAACTTACTAGGAAGAACAGTTATTGTAGATAATATGGACACAGCAATAAAAGTTGCAAAACAAAATGGTTATACATTTAGAATAGTAACAAAAGATGGAGATTTAATAAATCCATCAGGAGCAATAACAGGTGGTTCAGTAGCAAAGAAAACTGTTAATATTCTAGGTAGAGGAAAAGAAATTGAAAAGCTAGAAAAAGAAATTAAAAATATAAAAGCAAAAATTCAAAAACTAGAAGAAGAAAAAGAAGAATATGAGCAATCAATTGAAGGAATTTTAGAATTATCAGCAAATTTAGAAAAAGAATTACAAGAAATAGATATTACATATGCTACAGAAAAACAAAAAATGATATCAATTGATGAAAATATTCAAAAATTACAAAACAGATTAAACAAATTAAAAGAAGAACAAAAAAATCTTGAAAATCTAAAACAAGAAGCAATTGAACAAAAAGAAAAAATTCAAGAAGAAACACAAAAAATAACAAATCAAAATGAAGAACTTTCTAAATTGATTTCAGAATTTGCAGAACTTAATAAAGATGATCAAAAATATATAGATGATTTAAATTTCGATATTACAAATTTAAAAATTTCAGTATCATCATTTGATGAAAGTGAATCATCAATACAAGAAATTCAAGAAAGAATAAACCAAGAATTGAATAATGCAAAAGCAAGTATTGAAAACAAAAATAATCAAATAGAACAAATAAAAGTAGATAATGAAAATTTAGAAAAATCAATACAAGAAACATTAAACAAAATAGAAGAAATAAAGCAAAAAGTAAACAATAGCAGTTCAGAAATTGAGAAAATGAAGCAAGAAAGAACACAAAAGAGTGAAAAATTATCTAAACAAGAAGATGAAATTACATCTAAATTTAAAATAATTGAAGATTTAAAATCTCAACTAGTAAAATTAGATGTTAAAAAGACAAAAGTTGAAGAAGATATTAATACAATAATAAACAAAATGTGGGAAGAATATGAACTTACACCAAACAATGTCGAGGGTTATGCAAAACCTGAAAATGTTGCTTTAACTCAAAAAAGAGTAAACAATATAAGAACAGAAATAAGAGACTTAGGAAGTGTTAATGTTGATTCAATAGAAGAATACAAAAATCTAAAAGATAGATATGACTTTATGAGTGAACAAAGATTAGATTTAGAAAACACAATGAGCAAATTAAGAAAAGTAATAACAGATATGACACAAATAATGAAAGAACAATTTAGAGAAAAATTCAAAATTATAAATAAAAACTTTGGAGAAGTATTTGCAGAATTATTTGGTGGTGGAAAAGCATCTCTAAACCTAGAAGATGAAGAGAATATCTTAGAATGTGGAATTGAAATAACAGTACAACCACCAGGAAAAAAATTACAAAATATGATGCTATTATCAGGAGGAGAAAAAGCATTTACAGCAATAGCATTATTATTTGCAATATTAAAAATAAATCCAGCACCATTCTGTGTTCTAGATGAAATAGAAGCAGCACTAGACGATGTAAATGTATTTAGATATGCAGATTATTTGAAAAAATTTACAGAACATACACAATTTTTAGTTATAACACATAGAAAAGGAACAATGGAAGCAGCAGACACTGTTTATGGTGTTACAATGGAAGAGAGTGGTATTTCTAAATTATTATCAATGAAATTGAATAAATAATAAATTAAAGAGGCAGGAAAAATCCTACCTCTTTTTGAACATATTTAATATTTATTACAAAAATATTTTAACAATTCCAATACCAATCAACAAAATCCCAGAAATAACAGACCAAATATTTTCAGGCAACTTATATAAATTATTAATATTTTTTCCAAGCCAAATTCCAGAACATATAAAAAATAATTGAAGAATACTTACAAAAATAGGTAAAAACACTAAATTAATACTACCAATACTTCCGCCAATTCCAATTCCAAAACTATCTAAAGAAAGAGCAATAGCCAAAAACAAAGCTTCCTTAGGTTCAATAGTTTTAGAATGATTAAAATCAGAAGAAATAGGATTATTAAAAATATTAAAATCATTTCTTTTAGTTCGTAAAGCTTCATAAATAATATAAGCACCCATAAAAATTAAAATCCCACTACCAATTATAATAGTAAAAAAATCAGATAATACATTACTCAATAAATTTCCTAAAAATAAAGCAAAATACGTAATAGAAATAGATATAATAAAAAGAATAAATTTACTAAAAAAAGAAATTTTCATATTTTTAATTCCATATGTAATACCAATTCCAAGCGAATCTATACTACTAGAAACAGCTAATATAAACGAATTTAATAACATAAAAACACCTCTTACAACATAATATGACAAAAAATAAAAATAGTTTCTTAGTAATAAAAAAGTACAAGCCACATATAATTTAATAATTCGAAATACAAAGGAGTGAATTGTATGTGGCAAACGTTAGAAAAAAATGATGTTATAAGAAGATTAAATACAAAAGAAAGAGAGGGATTAACAGAAGAAGAAGTGAAAATTAGACAAGCAAAATATGGAAAAAACAAGTTAAAAGATAAGAAAAAAGAAAGTATAATAATTAAATTTATAAAACAATTTAATGACTTTATGATAATAACATTAATAATTGCTTCAATAATCTCAGCAGTAATATCAAAAATGCAAGGAGAAAATGACTATGTTGACTCAATAATAATAATAGGAATTGTAATATTTAATGCATTAATGGGAGTAATACAAGAAGCAAAAGCAGAAAAATCAATTGAAGCATTAAAACAAATGACACCACAAATCACAAAAGTAATCAGAAATGGAAAAACAACTGAAATAAATGCAGAGGATTTAGTAAAAGGTGATATAGTAATTTTAGAAACAGGAAATTTTATTCCAGCAGATTGTAGAATAATAGAAAGTCATAATTTAAAAATTGAAGAATCTTCTTTAACAGGAGAGGCAGAGCCAAGTCTAAAAGAAGCAAATATCATATGTAAAAAAGACATTCCATTAGGTGATATGAAAAATATGGCATTTATGGCAAGCACAGTAGTTAATGGAACAGGAAAAGCAATTGTAACAGAAACTGGAATGGAGACAAAAGTAGGACAAATTGCAAATATGATAATAGAAGATGAAGCACCAGAAACACCACTTCAAAAAAAATTAGGAGAAGTAGGAAAAATATTAGGAATAGCATGCTTAGCAATTTGCATAATAATTTTTATAATAGGACTAATTAAAAAAATAGAACCCATAGAAATGTTTATGACAGCAGTAGGACTTGCTGTTGCAGCAATACCAGAGGGATTACCAGCAATTGTAACAATTATGCTTTCAATAGGAGTTACTAAAATGGCAAAAAGAAATAGCATAATAAGAAAATTACCAGCTGTCGAGACACTAGGAAGTAGTAATGTAATTTGTTCAGACAAAACAGGAACATTAACACAAAATAAAATGAAAGTAGTAGAAGTAAAATCAAAAAATCCTAAATTTATTATAACAATGGCTACTTTATGCACAGATTGTGAGATAACTGTGGAAAATAATCAAGAAAAAGTAATAGGAGAACCTACAGAAAAGGCAATTGTAGAAGAAGGCTTACATATAGGATGTAATAAAAAAGAAAAAGAAAAAATTTTTCCAAGAATAAATGAAATTCCATTTGATTCTAACAGAAAAATGATGACAACAATACATAGAATTGGTAGAAAATATCGTATAATTTGTAAAGGCGCACCAGATGTGTTATTAGACAAATGCACAAAAGAAGTATTAGAAATAGGAGATAGCCAAGATATAAAAGTAAAAACTTTAGATAAATTAAAAATAAAAAATGAAAATGAACAAATGGCACATAAAGCCTTAAGAGTTATTGCAGTAGCTTTCAAAGATGTAACAGAATTACCAAGCAAAATAGATAGTAGTACAATTGAAAATAACCTAACTTTTGTAGGATTGATTGGTATGATAGACCCTCCAAGAGAAGGGGTAAAAGAAGCAGTAAAAACATGTAAAACAGCAGGAATAAAAACAGTAATGATAACAGGAGACCATCTAGAAACAGCAAAAGCAATAGCAAAAGATTTAGGAATTTTAAACAATGGAGAAAAGGCAATAACAGGACAAGAATTAGACAAAATGCCACAAGAACAACTCGAAAAAAATATTAAAGAATATTCAGTTTTTGCAAGGGTAACCCCAGAACATAAAGTAAGAATTGTAAAAGCTTGGCAAAGAAATGGTGCAGTAGTTGCTATGACAGGAGATGGAGTAAATGATAGCCCAGCTCTAAAAAATGCAAATATAGGAATAGCAATGGGAAAAAATGGTACAGATGTAGCTAAAAATGCAGCGGATATAATACTTACAGATGATAATTTTGTAACAATAGTAGAAGCGGTAAAACAAGGTAGAAATATATATGACAACATAAAAAAAGCAGTACATTTCTTATTATCAACAAACATAGGAGAAATAGTAACAATATTTGTAGGACTTATATTAGGGTTAAAATCACCATTACTTGCAATTCAATTATTATGGATAAACTTAGTAACAGACTCATTACCAGCGATAGCATTAGGACTTGAAAAACCAGAAAAAGATATAATGCAAAGAAAACCTATAGATAGCAAAAAAGGAATATTTGCAAATGGCCTATGGAATAAAATCATATTAGAAGGAACAATGATAGGAGTTTTTACACTAGTTGCATTTAGTATTGGTAATAAATACTATACACTAGAAGTAGCAAGAACAATGGCATTTTTATCAATAGGATTTTTAGAGTTAATACATAGTATAAATGTAAAAAATGAAAAATCAATTTTTGAGACAGGACTTTTTGAAAACAAATATCTAGTTGGAAGTTTTGTTTTAGGAATATTCGTTCAAACAATAGTAGTTGTAGTACCAGCATTTGCAAAAGTATTTGAAGTAGTACCATTAAGCCTTACACAATGGATTATCACAATAGCAATTTCTATTTTACCAATACCAGTCATAGAATTACAGAAAAAAATAGATTCAAAAAATGAAATTAACCAAAACAAAAGATATTTTCGTTATCAAAAAGAAAATTTCCAAAATTAGTTGCAAAATACCAAAAAATATGATAAAATAGCTATGCTTTAAAAGTAGCATAGCTATTTTTAAATCTCTACTTAACGAAAAGTTAGGTTATAAAATCCATAGGGAGGTGAAAATAATGAATAAATACGAAAGTATTATCATTGTTAATCCAAATGTTGACGAAGCTGGTTTAAAAGCTTTAGAAGAAAAGTTCACAGGATTAATCAATGAAAACGGAAAAGTAGAATCTGTTGAAAACATGGGTAAAAAGAAATTAGCTTATGAAATCAAAAAATTCAAAGAAGCAACATATATGTTATTTAACTTTGAAGCAAATCCAGATTCAATATCAGAACTTGAAAGAGTTTACAGAATTACAGATGATATAATCAAATTTATCGTTGTAAGAAAAGAAGCTTAGGCTTAAAAATATAAATGTGGGACCTAAATTAAAGTAGTAAATCTAAAAAGATTTACCAGTGAAAGGAAGAAAAAAAATGAACAAAGTAATATTAATGGGAAGACTTACAAGAGACCCAGAAGTAAGATACACACAAACAAATAATACACTAGTTGCTTCTTTTAGCTTAGCAGTAAACAGAAGATTTGTAAGACAAGGAGAAGAAAGACAAGCTGACTTTGTAAACATAGTAGCATGGAGCAAATTAGGAGAATTTTGTAGCAAATACTTTAAGAAAGGTCAACAAGTAGGAATAATAGGTAGATTACAAACAAGAACTTGGGATGATGACCAAGGTGTTAAACACTATGTAACAGAGGTAGTTGCTGAAGAAGCATACTTTGCAGATAGTAGAAGAGAAGGAGATGCTGGAGCCGGAGCATTTGAAAGTACATTTGGTAACACAATGCCAGGAAGTATGGGTTCAGACTTTGAAACATCTTCAGCTGATGATTTACCATTTTAATTATTAAGGCAAGGGGGGAAAATTAAAATGTCTGATAAAAAACAAAATAAAAGAAATAATAAAAATTATGATGAAGATTATAACCCAAAATTCAGAAAACAAAGAAAAAAAGTTTGTGTAATGTGTAGTGATAAAAATTTCGAATTAGACTACAAAAATGCAGATCAATTAAAGAAATTTGTTAATGATAAAGGAAAAATCTTACCAAGAAGAACAACAGGATGTTGTGCAAAACATCAAAGAGATATTACTACAGCAGTTAAAAGAGCAAGACATATTGCTATTTTACCATATGCTCAACAATAGTAATTATTAAAAAGAACTGAGACTTTAAATTTTAAAGTTTCAGTTCTTTTTGTAATGGAATTTCTTACGCTAAATCAAAAGTTTCAAAATTTGATTTTAAAACTTTATTTAATTCAGGGTTATTAGTCTGGAAAACAGACATTTTAATTGTTTGGCCATGTATTGAATCTTTAGGATCTTCAATTTCAAAGGACGTAGGACAATTAATTGCATTAGCAAAGTTGAATTTGCTAATATCTTTTTTTAAGTTATTGTCTATTTCATTTGTAATACTAGCACTCAAACTGGTTGAATAGTAGCTATTTCTACACCGATAGATTTTCAACATCAAAATATTTCTATTCTTTGATGGATTATCATTTTTAATGCAGATTTCTGCTCTTCCTCCTTCTTCAATAATTCCATTAAAAGCTTCAATAAGAAGCTTTGACTCATTATATGGTTTGCGAAGATGAAACTCCAGTTGTAAAATAGGCTTTTCCATATAATTTACCTCCTAAGTAATTTGTATAACAAATAAATTATACTACAATTTACATAAAAAATCAAATAACCCATCTAAACGTTTGATTTTTCCATAAAAATATAGTAAAATATATATATTGAAAAAAAGAAAAGAAGGTAAAAAAATGAACGAAGAATTAAAAAAATTAACAAAACAAGTAGAAGAAGAAATAAAACCACAATTTAAAGAAATAGATGAAATATGTGAAAAAAACAGTCTAAAAGTAATAACAGCATTTCAAGAAAGCAATTTACAAGAAATGCACTTAAACTCATCAACAGGTTATGGAATAGACGAACCAGGAAGAAACAAAATAGAAGAAATATATGCAAAAGTATTCAAAAGTGAAGATGCACTAGTAAGAGCACAATTTATATCAGGAACTCACGCTCTAGCAATAACACTATCAGCATTATTACGTCCAAATGACACAATGATAAGTATAACAGGAGCACCATATGATACCCTACAAACAGTAATAGGATGTGGAGAAACATCAAGCCCAAGCTCATTAAAAGCATATGGAGTAAACTATGAACAAATAGAACTAATAGAAAATGATTTTGATATAAAAACAATACAAGAAAGACTAAAACAACAAGATGTAAAATTAATAGAAATACAAAGATCTAGAGGTTATTCAACAAGAAACAGTCTAACAATAGAAAAAATAGAAAAAGCTATAAAAGCAATAAGAGAAGTAAACAAACAAGTAATAATAATGGTAGACAACTGTTATGGAGAATTTGTACAAGAAAAAGAACCAATAGAAATCGGAGCAGATATAGCAGTAGGTTCATTAATGAAAAACTTAGGAGCAGGTATTGCAACATCAGGAGCATATATAGTAGGAAAAAAAGACTTAATAGAATTATGTGCAGAAAGATTAACAGCACCAGGAATAGGAAAAGAAATAGGACCATCATTAGGACAAAATACAGCTTTAATAAAAGGACTATTCTTTGCCCCACAAGTAGTAGCAAACAGTGTAAAAACAGCAGTATTTGCAAGTAGAATATTAGAAAAATTAGGTTATGATGTAGAACCCAAATACAATGAAAAAAGAGCTGATATAGTACAAACAATAAAACTAGGATCAGAAGAAAACTTAGTAAAATTCTGTCAAGGAATCCAAAAAGGTTCACCTATAGACTCTTGTGTTATTCCAGAACCAAGTGAAATGGGTGGTTATGAAGATAAAGTAATAATGGCAGCAGGAACATTCACAGAAGGTTCAACGATTGAACTAAGTTGTGATGGACCAATAAGAAAACCATATATTGCATATATGCAAGGTGGATTAACATATGACTACGGTAAATATGGAATATTAAAAGCTATAGAAGAAATGCAAAAATAAAAGTTAGGAGAAAAAATGAAAGTTATAGTAATTGGTGGCGGACCAGCAGGAATGATGTCTGCAATATCATCAGCTGAAAACGGAAATGATGTAACAATAATAGAAAAAATGCAATCACTAGGTAGAAAACTTTTAATAACAGGAAAAGGAAGATGTAATATAACATCTTCTTTAGACATGGATGAATTTATAAAAAATATTCCGGGAAATGGAATATTCTTATACAGTGCTTTTAAAAATTACACAAATCAAGATATAATAAAACTATTAAAAGAAGAAGGATTAGAAGTAAAAGAAGAAAGAGGAAATAGAATTTTCCCAGTTACAGATAAATCTTTAGATGTTTTAAAATGCTTTGAGAAAAAGTTGAAAAGTTTAAATGTTAATATAATATTAAACACTAAAGTAAAAGAAATTTTAGTTGAAGACAATATTGTAAAAGGAGTAAAAACAGAAAAAGAAATCATAAACGCTGATAAAGTTATTTTAGCAACAGGAGGAAAAAGTTACCCACTAACAGGTTCAACTGGAGATGGATATGTAATGGCACAAAAATTAGGACATACAATAACAAAAATAAATCCATCATTAGTTCCTTTAGAAACTTTTGATAAAGAAACTTGCAAAAATTTACAAGGATTATCTTTAAAAAATGTTCAAATAGAATTAATTGATAAAAATAAAAACAAAGTTATATATGAAGATTTTGGAGAAATGTTATTTACTCATTTTGGAGTATCTGGTCCAACAATATTAAGTAGTTCAGCACATTTAGTGAGATACAAAAATATTCAACAACTATTTAATGAAAATAAAATTTCATTAAAAATAGATTTCAAACCAGCACTTTCTGAGGAAAAACTAAATGATAGAATATTAAGAGACTTTAATGAAGAAAAAAACAAAATGTTTAGAAACAGTTTAGACAAATTACTACCACAAAAATTAATTCCAATAATAATAAAAATAAGTGGAATAGATCCAAACAAAAAAGTAAATGAAATAACAAAAATAGAAAGAAAAAATTTAGTAAAATTATTAAAAAATTTCGAAATTACAATTAAAGGATTTAGAACTATTGATGAGGCAATTATCACAAGTGGTGGAATAAAAATAAAAGAAATAAATCCAAAAACAATGGAATCAAAAATTATAAAGGGATTATATTTTGCAGGTGAAATTATAGATGTTGATGCATATACAGGAGGATTTAATCTACAAATTGCGTATTCTACAGGTTATACTGCAGGAAAAATAAATTAAAAAATTGAAAAGGTTTAAATAAATGGAAAATTTTTTAACAATAAATGAAAATATAGAAAGTGAAATAACAGTAAAAAAGTCAAAATTTATATGTAATCTAATAAAAATTGAAAAACAAGAAGAAGCTGAAGAACAAATTAAAAAGATAAAGAAAAAATACCATGATGCCAGACATAATTGTGTTGCATATAGAGTACAAGAAAATGACACAATAGTAGAAAAAGCAAGTGATGATGGTGAACCATCTGGAACAGCAGGTGGACCAATGCTAACTATACTTCAGAAAAATAACTTATGCAATGTATTAGTAGTTGTTACAAGATATTTTGGAGGAATTTTATTAGGGACTGGCGGACTAGTAAGAGCTTATTCAGATTCAATGCAAAATGCTTTAGAACTAACAGAGAAAGTAGAAAAATGCACAGGAATAGAATTTGAAGCAGAACTAGAATATAATAATTTAGAAACATTTAAATATTATTGTAGAAAAAACAATATAAATATTGTCAATATACAATATGAAAACACAATAATTTGTAAAATTCAGTTAGAAGAAAATACAAAATCAAAATTGATAAACGATTTTGAAACAAAAAATATAAATTTAACGAATTTAAGATTTTTATCTAAAAAAATTATAAATAAATGTAAAGTAAAATAATGTTTTTATAAATAATTGGAAAAAATTTTCAGAAAAATATTGAAAATTAGAAATACCAATATTATAATCTCCATAGTTAAAAATTTAAAGTATATTTTGGAGGGGAAATTTATGAAAGAAAAAACTACTGTGTTAATCGCAGATGACAATCAAGAATTTAGCAGAACATTAGCTTCATACATACAGGAGCAACCAGATTTAGAAGTGATAGGAATAGCCAAAGATGGTGAAGAAGCAATAGATATGATAACAAATATAGAACCAGATATAGCATTATTAGATGTAATAATGCCACATTTAGATGGAATAGGTGTGTTAGAAAAAATAAATATGATAAAAACTGATAAAAAGCCAATATGCATTATGCTTTCAGCGGTAGGACAAGATAAAATTACTCAAAAAGCAATAATGTTAGGTGCAGAATATTATGTTGTAAAGCCATTTGACATTGAATTATTAATAAAAAGAATAAAGGAATTAAAAAACTTTAAACCAACACAAAATCAAAACTCATTTATAGATAGAGAAGTAAGAACTCAATATGTTGAAATACCACAAAATGGAGAAAACAACATAGAAGCTTTAGTTACAAATATAATTCATGAAGTAGGAGTACCAGCACACATAAAAGGTTATCAATATCTAAGAGAAGCGATTATTATGGTAGTTAATGATATAGATGTTATAAATCAAATTACAAAAAGTTTGTACCCAAAAATAGCAGCAAAATTTAACACAACTCCAAGTCGTGTAGAACGTGCAATACGCCATGCTATAGAAGTTGCATGGGGTAGAGGAGACCAAAAGACAGTTGAGAAAATATTTGGTTATACAATTTCAGCAGCCAAAGGGAAGCCAACTAATTCGGAATTTATAGCAATGATTGCTGATAAATTACGCTTAGAACTAAAGAGTGCATAAAAATTACGCACAATCTTAGAGTATCAACAATTACACAAATAGAAAAATATTTCCATCTTTTTTATTTATTGGATATGTGATTAAATGTATAAAACAAAATAATTGTAAAATTTTACTCTGTTTGGTTGAATAATATATAAAAATATTGTAATATAATAGCAACCTTTTCGAAGTCAGAAAGGTAAGTCTTTTACTAAAGGGCGGAAAGGGGGCAAATGAGATGACACAACCAGACCTTATTCAAAAGTTAATTGAACAGTTATTAGCAGAAAGAGAAAGAAACATTATACTTAAATTACAATTAGAAGAACTAAAAAAAGGTAAAGACTAAAAGTGTCATTACATAGTCGAAGTGAGGAAGCTGTTACGAAGTTTCCTTGCTTTTTTTTTTGAGCATAAAAAAAGTATGTGCAGTTACGATACACATACAGCAAACGATATACACAACCAGACCGAAGGTACATTGTTTAATGTAACTATATAATAGCATCTTTTTTTAGTTTTGTCAAATGAAAAATAACAAAAGTTTTCAAGTATAAAATACTTTTTTTGAAACAAAATAATTATAAGAAAGAAGTGATAAAAATGAAAATATCCTTTATAAAATATGAAAAAGAAAATGATTATCAAATTCCAAAATTATTAGGAATGAACATAGAAGAAATAAAAGAACCAGAAGAAATAGATAACAAAATCCAAGAATTAAAAGAACAAAAATATACAACAATAATAATCCCTAATGAATTAGCAAGTTTCTCAGAAAAAATATACAATCAATATAAAAATGACCCAACCTTAAATATCATAATAACTCCAACGAAAAATAAATAAATTTATAAAAACAAGCATAAACACTAAAAAAGCACATATAAATTTATAAAGAAAACTATAAGGAGGTAAAAAATGATAGAAACATCAAAGGAAAATTTAAAAATAAATAAACTAATAGCAGAAAAAAAGGAGATTATTTCTGTAGATGGAGATATGATAGTTCCAGATTCTAAGCCAGATATTTTAAACACAATTTGTACAAGTGGGGTTGTATCTGTATATAAAAAAGAAATAAAGGATGAAAAAGTTAGATTAGATGGAAACATTGATACATATATAATGTATATGCCAGATGGAGTAAACGATTCAGTAAGAGGTTTAAATACAAGTTTGGATTTTTCAGAAAATATAAATGTTCCAAATTGTCAAGAAGGAATGAATGCAACTACTGAAATTAAAGTAAAATCAATAGATTGCAAAGTTTTAAATGGAAGAAAAATAGGAATAAAAGCAACGTTAGAAATATATCTAAAAATATATTCGAATGAAGATGTTGAAGTTATAAATGAAGTGCAAAATGCAAATAACATACAAATTCTAAAAGAAGATTTAAAAGTCAACTCATTAATAGGTCAAGGAAATACAAAAATTTCAGCTAAAGATAATATATCAATTGATGCAATGGACAATTTAGCAGAAATTTTAAAATGCAATATAAATATGGTAGACAAAGACATAAAAACAAGTTACAACAAGGTATTAACAAAATCAGAAGTAGAGGTTAAAATAATATATTTAACAGAAGACAATCGAATAAATACAATTACTTCAAGAATTCCAGTTGTTGGTTTTATAGATATTCCAAATGTAATGGATGAAAATACTTGTGACGTAAATTATGAAATAAAAAATGTTATAATCAAGCCAAATTCACAAGAAGAACACTCAATTTGTGTAGAAGTTGAAATAGAAGTTACTTGCAGTGTATATGAGGAAAAGAATTTAAATTTAATTCAAGATATGTATAGTCCTTGTGAAAATATAGAATTTAATAAAAAAGAAGTTTTAGCAATGACAGATAAACAAGAATCTAAATGTACAAAACAAATAAACGAAAAAATTAATTTAAAAGACATACAAAATCAAACTTTAATAGATGTAGATATAGAGCCTACAATTTTAAAAGAAAGTAAAATTAATACGAAAATATTATATGAAGGTGAATTGAATTTAAACTTTATATTTGTAAACTCAGAAATGAAAATAAGCATAAAAGATGCAAAAATACCATTTGAATATACAGTTGAAAACCTTCAAAATGGCGAAAGTTTACAAACCAATAACCAAATTGAAATCAAACAAAAAGACTTTATAATTCAAGATAGTGGAGATGTACAATGTAATATTGATATGGAAACAGATACAAATATGTATAGAACTGCAAATATTAATATTATTGACAGTGTTCAAGAAAATGGTGAAAGAGAGGAACAAGACTATAGTATAGTAATGTATATTGTAAAAAAAGGAGATACGTTATGGAATATAGCAAAAATGTTTGGAAGTACAGTTGATTCCATAGCTAGAGTTAATGGAATAGAAAATCCAGATGAAATAAATATAGGACAAAAATTATTTATACCAAAATTTTCAAGAGTTCCTGTAACAAACTATGAGTAAAATTTATTCAAGACCACGAATACGTTTGCCAAAGTTTTTAATTACAAATGTAGGAAAAGGTAGTAATCCAAATAAACAAAAAAGTCTTAAAATATTATTCATTATAATTATAGCAATAATAACAGTAAAAATTAGTTTAGATGCTGTACTGCCAATATTTGAGGCATTATGCGAAGATAAAGCAAAATCTATAGCAACAATAGTAGCAAATGAACAAGCGACAGTTGTAATGTCAAATTATAAATATGAAGATATGTTCACAATAGAAAAAGATAATAATGGAAATATCACAATGGTAAAATCTAATATAAATGCAATTAATGAAATTATTTCAGAAGTTGCTGTTAAAATTCAAAATGAAATAGACAATAAAGGAAACGAAAATGTTAAAATAGCCTTAGGAAGTTTTACAGGTTTTGCATTATTAGCAGGAAAAGGTCCATCGGTAAAAATACAAATTTCATCAATAGGAAATGTTCAAACAGACTTGAGGAGTGAATTTACTTCTCAAGGAATTAATCAAACACTACATAGAGTTTATTTACAGGTTGTATGTGAAGTAAGCATTTTAACTCCTTTTGAAAATATAAAAAGTAGTATAACAAATCAGGTTTTATTAGTTGAAAATGTAATTGTTGGAAATACACCAAATACCTATTACAATTTAGAGGGATTGACTAAAGAAAATACGATAGATATTATAGAATAAAACCAAAATTATAATTTAAAAATAAAGTAAAACAGAATTACAGTATAAAGAAATTTATATTGTAATTTTGTTATTTATGTTATATTATATAGAAAAGAAAGGGGCATAATATGAAATTTATAGTACAAAGAGTAAATAAATCACAAGTTGAGGTTGAAGAAAAAATAGTTGGGAAAATAGATAAAGGTTTTATGGTTCTGATAGGAATAACACATAATGACACAAAAGAAATAGCAGATTTTTTAGTTAGAAAATTAATTAATTTAAGAGTATTTGAAGATGAAAATGGAAAAATGAATTTATCACTAAAAGATGTACAAGGTTCTTTATTATTAATTTCACAATTTACATTATATGCAGATTGTACAAGCGGAAATAGACCTTCATTTACTAATGCTGCTAAGCCGGAGTTTGCAAATGAATTATATGAGTATATAATAGAAGAATGTAAAAAACAAATACCTAATGTTCAAACTGGAATTTTTGGAGCTGATATGCAAGTTAGTTTGGTAAATGATGGACCGGTTACTATTATATTGGAAAAAGAGTGATTATTTGACATAATATTTATAATGTGGTATAATTAAAAAGGTTTAACTATCAGAAACCACTCAAAAACTAAAGTATAGCAAATTCGTGAAGCCTTATTTTAGGAAAATCAAATTGTTTTTCACTAATAGATTATAGTTAAACGCGTGGCAAAAAAGAGGGTCAAGGGAGAAGTATGGTTAAGTGAAATTTGGTTTTATTTGTGGAAGTGCCTTATCTAATCAATTTAGATAAGGCTTAATTTTTTATATATTACAAGGTTAATACATTCTAGTATAGATTATAAATAAAATAATTGACTTATGTATACTTTTATGATAAAATATGCTAAAATTTTTGAAAAAGTTCATTTTTGCAATTGCAAGATAGGAGGAAAATATGAAATTTAGAAAATTAAGGATGGTATTATTACGGATAAGACTAAAAAGCAGAAAGTTTTATAAAGATATTATTTTTGAAAACAAATCTGTAAGTAAAAAATGTAAAAGAAGTGTAGCAAATTGGATTTTTAATTTGCAGTACTATAGGCAGATTAAAGTTGAAAATTTTAGAGATTTATTTAGCAAATTGAATGAGATTGTTTTTCCAATTACAATTCAGAAATCTTATAGTTATTTTGGTTTAAACATAATCTTTCTTGATAATGAAGGGAAAGAGTATTACATGATAAAAGAAAATTTTTATGATGATATTGAAACTTATATAATTGGAAGAAGAAACAGTTCATTAGAACCATTAATTGATAGAGATTTTCATTACAAAATTTCTAAAGATGGAACTATCATGTTGATGGAAACAGGTGCTATGCTATTAAAAATGGATGGAAAGAACGATGGTACAGTAGTTGATTTTAGTTATAATGCTGAAAAGCATACTACAAAAGCTAAATTAAAGTCATATACATCCAAGAGAAAAATTTGTATTGAGTATCCAACAAAGAACGATAAATTTGATAAAATGGTTTTGAGATTTCTTTTTAATATTTATGAAAAGACAGAGTATTATTATAATGTTTTTCCAATACTAAAAATGATGCTACAAGAACTTGCTACTGAAAAAGTTTCAATTTCTATTACAGCAGAAAGTGAAGGAGAAATTTGCTCAGAGGTAGAGGTGGTAAATGGTATTGTGAAAAAATATACTCAAACAAAAATAATAAATGAAAGAGAAATGATAAGAAATAAGAACATTTTAGAAAAAGATTTAAAAGACTTTTTAAAAGAAAATAGCTAATCTAAAAAAACGGTCTATATGACCGTTTTTTTTTAATAGATAAATAAAAGAAAAATTTTTCAAATAAAAAGTAGCAAATAAAAAAGCCCCAGAAGCCATAATACTTCTGAGGTTTGATGTATTTTGCATAAAAGAATATTATCTCTTACTAAATTGTGGAGCTTTTCTAGCTTTTTTAAGACCATATTTCTTTCTTTCTTTCATACGAGGATCTCTTGTTAAGAATCCGTTTGATTTTAAAGCAGGTCTATATTCAATATTTGCTTCATTTAAAGCTCTAGCAATACCATGTCTAATTGCTCCAGCTTGACCTGTAAATCCACCACCTGTTACTGTACAAGTAACATCATATTTATCAACAGTATTTGTAACTGTAAGTGGTTGTCTAACTATAACTTTTAAAGTTTCTAATCCGAAAAATTCATCTAAATCTTTTCCATTAACTGTTATTTTTCCAGATCCTTCTACTAATCTTACTCTAGCGATAGAAGATTTTCTTCTTCCTGTACCATAGTAAACTATTTTTCCTGATTTAGCCATCTTATTTTACCTCCCAAACTTCTGGTTTTTGTGCTTGATTTTCATGTTCTGCTCCAGCATAAACTCTTAATTTCTTTAATTGAGCTCTTCCTAAAGAATTGTGTGGTAACATTCCTTTAACAGCTAATGTCATAGCTTTTTCTGGATTTTTTTCTAACATTACTTTAGCAGAAACTTCTTTCATTCCACCAATGTATCCTGAATGGTGTCTGTAAATTTTTTGATTTAATTTGTTTCCTGTTAATATAACATCTTTAACGTTAAGAATTATAACGTGATCACCTGTATCAATATTAGGTGTAAATGTTGGTTTGTGTTTTCCTCTTAATAATTTGGCAGCTTCTGTTGCAACTCTACCTAATGGTTTATTAGCTGCATCAATTATGTACCATTTGCTTTCTATTTCAGCCTTTTTTGGGCTATATGTTGTATTATTCATGGTAATAATTACCCTCCTATTTTAATATTTTATTTTTTATATATATGAAACTTAAATTTAAAACCACCGGGGAGAAGTTTTATATTTAAATCATATTCTAACATAATTGCTTAAATATTTTATTACAAAAAAGCACGTTTGTCAACGATTTTTGAAAAATTTGTGAAAACTATTGCCAAAAAATTGAATAAAAATTATAATATTAAAAAGAAAACAGTAATATATAATAATAAAGAACATGTCAAGCTTAAGGGAGGAAGAATGGTTTTTATAAAAAAAGAAAAGGAACAAAAAGAAAAAAGCACTAGAGGAAAAAAAGAAGGATTTATGCAAGGTGTTGTTACACTGATGTTTTCTCAAGTGCTAATAAAAATATTAGGATTAGTATATACTTTATATCTAACAAATAGACCAGGCTTTGGGGACAAGGGAAATGGAATATGTGCTAGTGGTTACCAAATATATGCATTATTATTAACAATTTCATCTATAGGGCTTCCAAGTGCAATATCAAAATTAGTATCAGAAAGAACAGCAGTAGGAGATAATAAAGGTGCAAATAGAATATTTAAAATAGCTTTTGCTACATTTGCAATAATAGGATTAGTAGGAAGCTTACTGCTATTCTTTGGAGCAAAAGTAATTGCAAATAATTGGCTACAAATTCCAGAAGCAGAAATGACATTAGTCGCATTATCACCAGCAGTATTTTTCGTTACAATAGCCTCAGTTATGAGAGGATACTTTAATGGAAGACAAAAAATTAGTATTGGAGCAAAATCTCAAACTTTAGAACAAGTATTTAAAACTCTATTAACAATTATAATAGTAGAAGTTGTAGCAATATTATCAAATGTATCAACAGAATGGATGGCAGCTGGAGCAAATTTAGCAACAACACTTGCTACCTTCCTAGGATTTAGTTATTTATTTCTATATTATAAAAGCGAAAGAAAAGAAATTGCTACTGAAATAAAAAATACAGTTAATTACCAATATGAAAGAGTATCAGAAGTTATCAAAAAAATATTATTTGTATCCATACCAATAACATTAACAGCAATAATGTCATCAATAAATAAAAATGTTGACTCATTTACAGTTGTTAGAAATTTAAAAAAATTTTTACCAGAAGACATTGCTACAGCACAATATGGTATTTTAGGAGGAAAAGTAGATACATTAACAAGTTTACCACTTGCAATTAATGTTGCCTTCGCAACAGCATTAGTACCAGCAATATCAGCAGCAAAAGCAAGAAAAGACAATAAAACAATAACACAAAAAACTTCATTTTCATTGTTAGTATCAATGTTAATAGGTTTGCCTTGCACAGTAGGAATGTTCATATTTGCACAACCAATATTAAATTTATTATTTCCAAATGCAAATGATGGAGCATTAATATTACAAATAAGTTCGCTTACGATAATCTTTACAATATTAGACCAGACAATAAATGGTGCTTTGCAAGGTTATGGAAAATTAATGATACCAACAATTTCTTTGGCAATAGGAGTGTTTGTTAAATTAATTTTAAATTTAGTATTAATACCAATACCAAGTATTGGAGTATATGGAGCAGCAATAGGTTCAGTTGCATGTCATATGGTAGCATTTACAATAGCAATAAATGCTTTAAGAAAAAATATAAAACTAGATTTAACATTTTCAAAATTTGTAATAAAACCAATTTTAGCGACAACAATAATGGGAATATGCTCATATTTCATATATTCAACATTAAGTGGAATAATTGTGGAAAGATTGGCTACAATAATAGCGATAGTAGTTGCTGTTATAATTTATGTTTTAGCAGTAATTATATTAAAAATATTTACAAAAGAAGAATTAAAAATGATGCCATTAGGCGATAAAATAACAACTTTTTTAGAAAAATTAAAAATTTATTAGAAAAAAAGAAGGATTTTATCGAAACTTGGCGAATAGTCATAATAGTAGTACAGTTATTGCTTAGTTCAGGCGATAAAAGTACATAAATATTTAAATCTTATAGGAGGTAATTTAAATGAACAAAGCTGAATTAATCGCAGCAATAGCTGCAAAAACAGGAGACACAAAAAAAGCAGCTGAAGCATCAGTAAACGCTTTTGTAGAAGTTGTAACAGACGCATTAAAAGAAGGAGATAAAGTTCAATTAGTTGGATTTGGTTCTTTCGAAGTTAGAAAAAGAGCAGCTAGAAAAGGTAGAAATCCACAAACTAAAGAAGAAATCAAAATACCTGCATCAAAAGCTCCAGTATTCAAAGCTGGTAAAGCATTAAAAGATTTAGTAAATAAAAAATAATTATAGTATAATATAAATATATGAATTCATATGAAGAGGCTAGAAATAGTCTCTTTTTTTATAAAAATTTTCAATAATTATTGACAAAACAAGGAATAAGGTGCTAAAATATGTATCATAATAATAAAAAATATATTGCGTTAGAACAATACAAAGTAACTAGAAGTAACTTATAGAGAAAAAGGGTCATTGGCTGTAAGCCCTTTAAGGTCAACCTAAATTACGAAACATATTGGAGCAATTTTTATAAAGTGGAAAATATTTATAAAAATATTTTCAAGCTGGGTGGTACCGCGGATTTATTTCGTCCCTGCATTTTTGCAGTGGACGTTTTTTGCGTATATACAGCTAAAGTCTACTGTAGTAAAAAAGGAGGTTTTTTGAATGAATGAGTATAAAACTCACACATGTAATGAAATTAGTTTAGAAGATGTAGGAAAAAAAGTAAGAATCGCAGGATGGGTTCAAACTATACGTGATTTTGGAGGTTTAGTATTTTTAGACATAAGAGATATGTATGGAATAACACAAGTTGTAACATCAGGAAAACCAGAAGATGTTGACTTTGCTTCACACATTCCTATAGAATCAGCAGTTACAGTATTTGGAACAGTAAGAAAAAGAGATGAAGAAACAGTTAATCCAAAATTAAAAACAGGACTTGTTGAAATAGGAATAGAAGAAATTAAAGTATTAGGAAAAAGAACTGAAAATCTTCCATTTGAAGTAAACACAAATCAAGAAATAAGAGAAGATTTAAGACTTCAATATAGATATTTAGACTTAAGAAATGAAAGATTACAAAACAATCTAAAACTACGTGCACAAGTATTACAATTCTTAAGAAATCAAATGCAAGAACAAGGATTTTTAGAAGTACAAACACCAATACTTACAAGTTCATCACCAGAAGGAGCAAGAGACTATTTAGTACCAAGTAGACTACATCCAGGTAAATTCTATGCTTTACCACAAGCACCACAACAATTTAAACAATTATTAATGGTATCTGGAATAGATAAATACTTCCAAATAGCACCATGCTTTAGAGATGAAGATGCTAGAGCAGATAGAGCACCAGGAGAATTTTATCAATTAGATATGGAAATGAGCTTTGCAACACAAGAAGATGTATTCAAAGTAATGGAACCAGTTATGTATAACACATTTAAACAATTTTCAAACAAAAAAATTGCAGAATATCCATTCCCAAGAATAACATATAAAGAAGCAATGCTTAAATATGGATCAGACAAACCAGACTTAAGAAACCCATTATATATCATAGATTTATCAGATTTCTTCAAAAAATGTACATTTAAACCATTTATTGATAGAACTGTAAGAGCAATAAAAGTAAAAGGACATTTATCAAAAGGATTTCACGAAAAAATGCTTGCATATGCAATGTCTATTGGAATGGGAGGATTAGGTTACCTAGAAGTACAAGAAGACTTAAGCTTCAAAGGTCCTATTGATAAATTTATACCAGAAGACTTAAAGAAAACTTTATTAGAAATAGCAGACCTAGAAAAAGAAGATACAATATTCTTTATTGCTGACAATGAAGCAAGAGCAACAGAACTTGCAGGACAAATTAGAACAGAACTAGGAAAAAGATTAAATCTAATAGATGAAGATGTATTCAAATTCTGTTGGATAATAGACTTCCCAATGTTTGAATTAGACGAACATGACAAATTAGCATTTAGTCATAACCCATTCTCAATGCCTCAAGGAGGATTAAAAGCATTAGAAGAACAAAATCCATTAGAAATACTTGCATATCAATATGACATAGTATGTAATGGAATAGAACTTTCTTCAGGAGCAGTAAGAAATCATGACATTCAAATAATGTTAAAAGCATTTAGTATGGCAGGTTACACTGAGGAAGAAGTAAAAACAAAATTTGGTGCATTATACACAGCATTCCAATTTGGAGCTCCACCACATGCAGGAATTGCACCTGGAATAGATAGAATGTTAATGCTTTTATCAAATTCAGAAACAATAAGAGAAGTTATAGCCTTCCCATTAAATAGTAAAGCACAAGACTTAATGATGGGAGCACCAGGAGTTGTAAGAAGAGACCAATTAAGAGATGTACACATCATGATTGATAAAAAAGAAAATTAGATAGGAGATGATTACATGAAAGTTAGTAAAGAAGAAATTTTACACATCGCAAAATTAGCTGACTTAGAAATCAAAGAAGAAGAAATCGAAAAATATGCTCTTAATTTACAAGATATATTAAATTTTGCAAATACAGTAAATAATGCTCCAGTTGATGGATTAGATGTTACAATAGGAGCAAATGAAAAGAAAAATGTATTTAGAAAAGATGAAGTGAAAATATTTAAAGATAATGGAGCTTTATTACAAAATGCTCCATCTGAAGAACAACATATGTTTAAAATACCAAAAGTTATAAATTAAAAATCTTGATAAAAATAAGGAGGTAAAATAATGGAAATTACAGACTTAACAGTACATGAGCTACAAGAAAAATTAAAAAATAAAGAACTTACAATAACAGACATAACAAAAGCTTATGTAGATAGAATAAATGACAAAGAGAAAGATGTACAAGCATTTGTTACAACATTAACAGATGAAGCTTTAGAAAAAGCAAAAGATGTACAAGAAAAAATAGAAAGAGGAGAAGTTACAGGAGATTTTGCTGGAATTCCAATAGGAATAAAAGACAATATGTGTACAAAAGGTGTAAAAACAACTTGTAGCTCAAAAATGTTAGAAAACTTTGTCTCACCATATGATGCAACAGTAGTTGAAAAATTAAATGCAGAAAATATGATTGACTTAGGAAAACTAAATATGGATGAATTCGCAATGGGTGGTTCAACAGAATATTCATATTTTAAGAAAACAAGAAATCCATGGGAATTAAATAAAGTACCAGGAGGGTCATCAGGTGGTTCTGCAGCCGCAGTTGCAGCAAATATGGTTCCATGGGCATTAGGTTCAGATACAGGTGGTTCAATAAGACAACCAGCAAGTTTCTGTGGAGTTGTAGGATTAAAACCAACATATGGACTAGTATCAAGATATGGATTAGTAGCATTTGCATCATCACTTGACCAAATCGGACCAATAACAAAAGATGTAAGAGACAGTGCAATGTTATTAAACCTAATTGCAGGACACGATGAAAAAGATACAACATCAGAAGATATGCCTAAAAAAGACTATACAAAAGCATTAAAAAATGATGTAAAAGGATTAAAAATAGGTATTCCAAAAGAATTTTTTGGAGAAGGAATAAATGAAGAAGTAAAAGAAACACTACAAAAAGCAATAGAAAAATACAAAGAATTAGGAGCAGAAGTTGAAGAATTTTCACTTGATATAGCTCAATATGCATTAGCAACATACTATATAATTGCTTGTGCAGAAGCAAGTTCAAACTTAGGAAGATTTGATGGAATTCGTTATGGTTACAGAACACCAGAATTTAGCAACTTAAAAGAGCTATATAGAAAATCAAGAAGTGAAGGATTTGGAGAAGAAGTAAAAAGAAGAATAATTCTTGGAACATACGTATTATCATCAGGTTATTATGATGCATACTACAAAAAAGCACAACAAGTTAGAACTTTAGTAATGAACGAATTTAACAAAGGATTTAAAAAATATGATGTTATATTAACACCAACATCTCCAACAGTAGCATTTGATATAGGATCAAGATCAAACAATCCATTAGAAATGTACTTAGCAGATATTTGTACAGTATCTGTAAATATTGCAGGACTTCCAGGAATATCAATACCAGTAGGAGTTGACAAAGAAGGAATGCCTATAGGAATGCAATTGATAGGAAATAGATTCCAAGAAGAAACAATTTTAAATGCAGCATATACATTAGAACAAGAAATCAAATTTAGAGAAAATTATAAACCAGAATTTAAAGGAGGTACTAAATAATGTCAAGAAACGATTATGAAGTTGTAATAGGACTAGAAGTTCATGCAGAACTTTCAACAAAAACAAAAATATTCTGTTCTTGTCCAACAGAATTTGGTGCAGCTCCTAACACACACGTTTGCCCAGTTTGTATGGCAATGCCAGGAACATTACCAGTATTAAACGAAAAAGTTGTTGAATATGCAGTAAAAGCAGGATTAGCAACAAATTGTGAAATATCAAGAAATAGTAAAAACGATAGAAAAAATTACTATTACCCAGATTTACCAAAATCTTATCAAATATCTCAATTTGATAAACCACTTTGTGAACATGGTTATGTTGAAATAGACACACCAAACGGTAAAAAGAAAATTAGATTATTAAGAATTCATATAGAAGAAGATGCTGGAAAATTAAACCATGATGACTTTGGAGGAGGAAGCTTAGTAGATTTAAACAGAGCAGGAGTACCATTAATAGAAATGGTTTCAGAACCAGATTTAAGAAGTGCCGAAGAAGTTGAAGCATATATGAGAAAATTAAAATCAATATTAGAATATATTGAAGTTTCAGACTGTAAAATGCAAGAAGGTTCTTTGAGAGCGGATGTAAACGTATCTGTTCATAAACCAGGAGAACCATTTGGAACACGTACAGAAATGAAAAATATGAACTCATTTAGAAGCATAGTAAGAGCAATAGAATACGAAGTAGAAAGACAAATTGATGTATTAGAAGATGGTGGAAAAATAGAACAAGAAACACTAAGATGGGACGATGTATCAGGAAAAACATTCCCAATGAGAGACAAAGAAGATGCACAAGACTATAGATATTTCCCAGACCCAGACTTAGTTGCAATAAAACTATCAGAAGAATATATTGAAAATATCAAAAACACATTACCAGAACTACCAGAAAGCAGAAAAGAAAGATACTTAAAAGAATATGAATTATCTGAAAAAGATGCTAAATTAATCACAGCATCAAAATACTTATCAGACCTATTTGAAAAAGCAATAGAAGTATGTCATAATCCAAAAGCAGTATGTAACTGGATTATATCAGATATATCAAGAATATTAAATGAAACAGAAATGGAACCAATAGCAATACCATTTGATGCTAATCAATTAGGAAAATTAGTTGTTTTAATTGACAAAGGAACAATTAGTTCAAGTATTGGTAAAAAAGTATTAGTAGAATTATTTGAAAATCCAAGAGATCCAGAAGAAATTATAAAAGAAAAAGGATGGATCCAAATTTCAGATGAGGGTGCAATAAAAGAGGTTGTAATGAAAATATTAGAAGCAAATCCTCAATCAGTTGCAGACTTTAAAGCAGGAAAAGATAGAGCTTTAGGATTTTTAGTTGGTCAAGCAATGAAAGAAACTAAAGGTAAAGCTAATCCAAAAATGTTAAATGAAATGTTCTTAGCTGAATTAAATAAATAGAAATAAGAGGAGCTTAAAACTCCTCTTTTGCGCATTTTATATAATTTGCTTCTTAATTCCATCAACAACAATACCACAAATAACAAACTCAATTCCCAAAATTAAACTCAATCTAAATAAAACAAAACCAACATAAAACAAAATAGGAATAGTCAAAGAAAAATTATATGTAACAAGAACAGCAATAGAAATTAACCCTAAAAATAAGCAAAATTTCAAGCCATTATTCATAATTAATTTAGTCAACTTATCTAAGTTTTTAAAACAATTAACAATTTTATTAAACATAATCATCACCTATACAAATAATAGCATTAATAGGAACAAAGAGCAATGGAAATAAATAACAAAAAAACCCCAAGAAATATTGGGATTCTCTAAAATAAAAACTATGCATAATCTTTATTTTGCTTAAGCCATAGCTGCATTTAATTTTTTAGATAAACTAGATTTTTTTCTAGCAGCTGTATTTTTAACAATAACACCTTTTGTACAAGCTTGGTCAATTTTCTTTGTAGCTTCTGATAATAATACCTTAGCTTCATCTATATTTCCAGCTTCTACAGCTTGTTCGAATTTTTTAACAGCTGATTTATATCCAGATTTTATCATATTATTTCTTAAAGTTTTCTTTTCAATTACTTTAACTCTCTTTTTTGCTGATTTAATGTTTGGCATGTTTGCACCTCCTCTTAGTCATTATTACACTATAACATAGGTTATTTTAACATAATTTTTGATATTTTGCAATAGATTTATAAAAAATTATTTTTTATCTTCAGATTTTTTATTTAAATGTTCAGGTTTATGGCCTTTATTAGACTTTGGAATTATAACATTTTTAGGTTTTTCATCATTACATTTTGGTTTACCAGAATTTAAATGATCATATACACCAGAAATATCTAAATTTGATCCATCACCAGTAACGATTTCTATTTCTCTTTTATTTTCATCCATAAAATTTACCTCCAAGAAATATAATTATTATTAATACTAACATAAAAACAATATAAAAACAACATAAACATTGATTTTTTTAGAAAAATATTATATAATTTCTAAGAATACAAATGAATAGAGGAGAATAAATTGAACATTTTAGAAAAAATATCTAATTTATTTAGAAAAAAATATAAAACGTTACCAGAAGCTACCACTAGAAATGAAAATCCAAAAAACAAAACATGGTTATTAAAAAATAATATGAATAATAAAGAAACAAAACTTGACATAGAAATTGAACGATTTTTAACAACATATTATAACCAAATAGAACCAATAGAGATGACATATCAAATGGATGAAAGTAGATTGCCTAGAGCATATACTGCATTAGTAGAAATGAATGCAAAAGCAATAACACAAGAGGAATACCAAAATAATAATACAAAAGAAGATGAATTACTAAGAGATATATATACGCAAAACAGATACAATTTAGACATGCAAAAAAATAAAGAAGGAAGAAACGTATTTTATCATATTAGATCAAAAGGGTACCAATTACCACCAGATAATGAGATAATAAGACTATATATAAATTGCAATAATGGAAATGTAGCAGAATTAGCACAAAATATATTACAATATAATCAAAATGGAAACTTTTATTTAAAATTAACTCCAAATGAACAAAATGCTAACTATTCGAGAGGAGAAAAAATTGTAATATATTGTAGAGAAAATGAAGTAGAAAGCAATATGCAATTATTACATTATATAAAATCAATAAGACCAGAATTATTTAAAGAATCAGAAAGGACGTTACCATTTTTACAAAGTGTTGATAATATTGTAAGTATAGCAAGACAACCAGTTACAAATCAATATGTAGATTTATATAATAGAAATTATACAATACCACAATCTCATAATGCATTTTTAGCAAATATATTACAAGAAAGCTATATGGAAACAGCTAGAGAAATTGCAAGAAATGATCCAAATATAAATTATTTGTTGGATGATAACTGGATAAATAGTAGGATTTTATATATGAAAAATTACAAATATATAAATGAATATTACCATGATTATTTGCTAAAAAGTATGGAAGCAAAAATGGAAGTATTATCTAGAAAAAATAATATTTATATCGATGGCTTAAATTACAATAGAAATTATGAAGAAAATACACAAGAACAATATTATGAAAGATATTAAAATAAAAAGATAGGAAAGAACAATGGAAATAGAAAAAATAAAATCTATAATAGAATCAATACTATTTGCAGCAGGCAGACAAGTAAATATAAAAGAACTAATAGTAAGCTTAGAAATGTCAAGAGAAGATATAGAAAACATAATTGAAGCAATGAAAGAAGAATATAAAGCACAAGAAAGAGGAATAGAAATAATAAAAATAGAAGATAATTATCAATTATGTACAAAAAAAGAATTATATGATTACATATACCCAATTTTAGACAAAAGAGCAAAACCAAATTTATCAAATGCGGCACTAGAAACATTAGCAATAATAGCATATAATCCAAAAATAACAAGAGCAGAAATAGAATCAATAAGAGGAGTAAGTGCTGATGCATGTATTTATAAATTACTAGAATATGGGTTAATTGAAGAAACTGGAAAATCAGATTTACCAGGAAAACCAATGACATATGGAACAACAAGTAATTTCTTAAAAATGTTTGGTTATACATCTTTAAATGATTTACCAGAACTACCAAGATATAAATTAGACGAAAATCAACAAATAGTAATAGATGATTTAATTGAAAAAGATACACCAATAGAGGCTCCAGAGCCCCAAGAGGGAGAAAATGCAGATAAAAATCAAGAAGAAAAAGAAATAAAAAAAGAAGAACAATAAAAAGGAGAGAGAAAAATGAAATTATCAAACACAGGAATGGGAACAACAAAATTAAACAATATAGATGAAATGTACCCAGGACAAAGTATCTTATTACAAACAGGACAATTAGTTCAATATGGAGCAGGACTATTTGGTTATAACACAATACCACTATTAGTAAAAAGAAATATTGAAAAAATAATAGTAGACACATTAAACAAGTATGATTGTATAGAATGTTTACTACCAATATTACAACCAGACACAATTTGGAAAAATTCAGGAAGATACGAACACTATATAAGTGATGGAACAATGCTAATCACAGAATCAAACAAAGGAACATTCTGTTTAGCTCCAACAGCAGAAGAAGCAGTAGTTGAATTTGCAAGAGAAAAACTAAAATCATATAAAAACTTACCAGCAACATATTACCAAATTGGAGAAAAATTTAGAAATGAAATAAGAACAAGAGGCTACTTATTAAGAGGAAAAGCATTTACAATGTTAGATGCATACAGCTTTGATGTTGATGAAAAAACAATGGCAAAATCATATGAAAATGTTAGAACAGCCTTCTTAGAAATATTTGAAAAAATAGGATTAAAAGTTTTACCAATAGTAGCAGACAATGGAGCAATGGGTGGAAAAAAATCAGAAGAATTTATGATGATATCAGAACAAGGAGAAGACAAAATTCTTTATGATGAAAAAACAGGAATAGGATTAAACACAGAAATACTAGAAAGAGAAGACTACAAAGAATATCTAAAAAATGAATATGGAATAGAAGATATATCAAACCTAAAAGAAATTAGAACAATGGAACTTGGACATATATTCCAATTAGGAACAAGATATTCAGAAATGATGAATGGTAAATTTATAAACCAAGAAGGAAAAGAATCATTATATTATATGGGATGCTATGGAATTGGTGTAAGTAGAACAGTTGCAGCAGTATATGAGGCAAACATTATAAATGATGCAAAATGGGGACCTTGTGGATTTGTATTACCAACATCAATAGCACCATACAAAGTACAAATAGTTCCAAAAATGGAAAATGAAGAAAAATTCGAATTAGCAAAAACATTATATTCAAAATTACAAGAAAATAATATTGGAGCTATTTTAGATGATAGAGAAAACATAACAATAGGAGCAAAAATAAAAGATACTAAAATATTAGGAACACCATACTTAGTTATAATCGGAGATAAACAAGAGGGAGAAAACGTAGAACTAGAAGACATGAAAACAGGAGAAAGCCAAATAATAAGTATAGATGACTTAATTGAAAAAATGAAATAATAAAAATATAAAACTCTGATAACTCAAACAAAAATGAGCTAAACAGAGTTTTTTATGTTTTTATTTAATAAAAATATGGATTATATAAATTTCGATTTGCATTGCTAGGATTAGAAATTGTAACAAATTTAATAGAATAAATATCACAATACAAAAGAGTATTACTTTCAATAGATTGAAGCAAAATATAACTAGCACCAACATCTTGTAAAATACCAACTCTATCAACTAAATTATTAGTACCAATTAAAAACTCTACTCTTACTAATTTACCAATTTGTTCACGCAAAAAAGCAGGAGTATAAATATTATTAGTCATAATTTCAGGAGAATTTGAATTTATATTGATATTTCTTTTTTCTTCAGAATAATTTTTTTCATTTTCGCTCATAATAACCTCCAAAAAATATTAAGTATTTGAATAAGCAGGTGTTGGTCTATAAAAACAATGATTAGTTATTCTAGTATGAAAAGTACCAGAACCATTTCTAGGAAAAGTCTGGTCACAGGTAGGTTTAAAAGGATTTAAATACCACAAACACTCACCAGCTTCAATAAGTCTATTACCAGAAAGAGCCCAATCAGCAATATAATAATGCTCATCAGTGGGGTTCATATTATAAATATTTTGAGGATTATATTGATTATATAAACTTTCAGAAGCACAATCAAATTGACCAGGTTGAAAAATTATATTTCTAATATTGCCATTTTGAGAAATTCTAGAATATTCTCCAACAGAAACATTAACCCTATTCATAATTACAGAAGCAACAGCTTTCATACCTATATCACCTTCGCCACCAGCTTCACATTGTACAATCCTAGCTAATAATTCTCTTTCAGAATATGCCATAATAGACCACCTCTAAATATATTATATGCAATCAAACTAAAAGATGTTAAAAAGTGATTGACAAAAATAAGAGGTTTGATATAATAAAAAAAACTAAAGGAGGAATAAAAATGATAGTAGCAGTTGATGGACCAGCTGGAAGCGGAAAAGGAACAGTAACAAAAAGAATAGAAAAGGAATTAGGATTTTTAAACTTAGACACAGGAGCTACATATAGATGTGTAGCATTAGCAACATTAAAAAATAATGTAAAATTAGAAGAAACAGAAAAAATAATCCAAATAGCAAATGAAATAAATATAGAAATAGACAATACTAAAGAAAAAGACATCATATTATTAAATGGAGAAGATGTTAGTAAAGAAATAAGAAGTAAAGAAGTAACTGCAATAGTATCTCAAATATCATCAATAATACCAGTAAGAGAAAAAATGGTAGAAGTACAAAGAAAATTAGCCACAGGGAAAAATGTAATAGTAGAAGGAAGAGATATAGGAACAGTAGTATTCCCAAATGCTGACTTAAAAATATATTTAGATGCAAGTGAAGAAATAAGAGCTAAAAGAAGATACAAAGAAAATATGGAAAATGGTATAAACACAACATATGAAGAAGTATTAGAAAATGTAAAACTTAGAGATTATAATGATAAAAACAAAAAAGTAGGAGCTTTAAAAAAGGCAAAAGATGCAATTGTAATAGATAGTTCAAAAATGAATATAGATGAAGTAGTTGAAAAAGTTAAGGAATTAATAAAACAAGCAAATTAAGAGCAAAAATGGTTAAGCTCGAATTTTGTCGAACGATTTATGTTGAAATTAGGTCAAAAACATGTTAATATATAGCTATGCAATTTTGATATATTGCATGGCTATTTTATTTATAAAAAATTAAAATCAAACAACTTAGGAAAGACAGAAATAAAAAATTTAAAATCAACGATTTCAAAAAAGAAATTTTAAAATCTAAATAAAAATTCCAAAGAAATCAAATACCAAAACAAAATAAAAGCAAAGGAGGAGAAAAAAAGATATATAAAAGCAAATATTTATAGAACATAAAAGAGTCAGCAAAAGCAAAATTGTAAATATAACAATAAATATTTACTAAAAGGTATTGCTAAATGTAATAAATTTTAGTATAATATGAGAGGAGATAAATGATGGAACAATACTAGATGTAGAAATGCAAATGAAGAATGAAATTTGATAAAACAATAGAAGATGAGTATGTAAATATGGGCTATGACAAAGAAGATGAAATAGCATCAAAATATATAGAAGTTCATTATATAGAACTACCAAAATTCAAGAAAAAAGAGTTATCAAAATTTACAAAATTAGATCAGTGGATGTGTATATTCACACAAAATAG